>ENA-OSET01005871-OSET01005871.1-sediment-metagenome-genome-assembly--contig:-NODE-5871-length-10204-cov-3.445147_pt1 | contig 10204 bp, 9 predicted proteins | sample MGYA00237882_ERZ534229 | MGnify/ENA primary metagenome ERZ534229 (study PRJEB26408, sample SAMN06266212) | sediment metagenome | isolation source: Hudson Canyon methane seep mesocosm | place: USA:Hudson...
TGCCCACCAAACTTACTCAGAACAGCTGGGAGTCGCTTGGCTATTAGATCAAGCGCATCTCGCATGTGAAAGCCGGGAATGGACCTAGCAGAGCCCTTCAATATAGTTTTCACAGAGTGTGGATCGGTGTCCTCCGGCGCAAAAGCTATTACCGGTCGATGACACCGTTCCTTTATTCGAGAGGCTAAAATCCCGATGACGCCTTGGTGCCAATGCTCTTCATAAAGACATAAACCCCACTTACTTTGCTCATGCCCTAAACTTAAGTCTAGTGCCTTAAGGTATTGCTCTGCATCGAGTTTCATTTCTTGCTCAATGGCTTTACGTTCTTGGTTGAGCTGATCTAAGCTGTTAGCAAGCTGATTCGCCTGTACGTCATCTTCAGCCAACAAACACTCTATGCCTAAGGACATATCATCCAAACGGCCTGCCGCATTTAATCTCGGGCCTACTATAAACCCCATATCACTTGCTTTAATTTGGGCCGGTTTTTTCTGTGCTTGGGCTAACAATGCTTTGATACCTGGCCGACAACGTCCCGCCCGAATCCGTTGAAGACCTTGTTCTACGAGTATCCGATTATTTCTATCTAGTGGAACCAGGTCGGCTACAGTGCCGAGCGCAACCAAATCAAGGTAGTGCCCCATATTAGGTTCTTCTATGCCCTTTTCCTTAAACCAGGATATATCCCTTAAGGCTGAGCGCAAATGGTTAAGAACATAAAATATAACTCCCACTCCGGCTGTATTTTTGCTCTGAAACAGACAACCGAGCTGGTTTGGGTTAACTATCGCATCAACATCAGGTAATTGCTCCCCAGGCAGGTGATGGTCAGTGACTAAGACTTTAATTCCGAGCGCTTTAGCACGCGCTGCGCCATCAATACTGGATATACCATTATCAACGGTGACGATTAAATCCGGTTTAAAACTTGCAGCTAACTCAACAATACCCGGCGTTAAGCCATAACCAAATTCAAAGCGATTAGGCACCAGATATTGACAGTCAACAGCACCCATCGATTTTAAGGCGTGCATAGCCAGCGCGGTGCTCGTTGCGCCATCACAATCAAAATCACCGATAATAATAATTTTATGTTGAGCCTGAATAGACTCAGTCAATAGCGCTACAGCAGCATCCAAGCCCATTAAATTGTCACTATTATGCAAACGCTTGAGACTCAAAGATAACTCTTCGTTAGACGTGATACCTCGCGCAGAATAGATTCGCTTTAGGAATAATGGAATGCCGCCTATATTTTTATAACTATCAGGTACGATGCGGCGAGTAATTTTCTGGGTCATGGCAATAAGGTTCAATCAATAAAATCGTGATAAGTATTCCATAAAAAAACCGGAAGCGCATACTTCCGGTTTTTTTAAACACCAAACTTAATAGCGTTTATTCTGAATCACAAAATCATGGACCGATTGTAAATCATTCGGGAGCACCGAATACTTTTCTTCCCTCTCATATAAATCTGCAAGATGGTGAGGCAGTTCAGGGATAATGTCCACACCAGACTTTTCAACCGCCTCAGGAAATTTAACCGGATGAGCTGTCGCCAACGTTACCATTGGGATCGTCTTATCACGTCGACATTGTCTTGCTGCGCCGACACCAATCGCAGTGTGTGGATCGATCAGGTATTCTGTCTTATCAAAGACACTTTTAATCATCTCGCATGTTTCTTGATCATTCAAAGAGAAGCTATCAAATAGCTGTCTTGCTGATTGCCATCGATGCTCTTCTATCGAGCCAGAAGCTGTTTTCCAGGCATCCATCTGTTTTGCCAGTGCCTTGCCATCACGACCATACAGGTCAAACATCAAGCGTTCAAAGTTACTCGACACCATGATATCCATACTTGGCGAAAGGGTATGATGAAGTGACTCCATCTCATAGTTATTTTTACTAATAAAACGATGAAGGATGTCATTTTTATTGGTGGCAACGACTAATTGGTTAATCGGTAAACCCATATTACGGGCAAGATAACCCGCAAAAATATCACCAAAATTCCCTGTTGGAACCGAGTAAGAAATACTCCTGCGCGGACCGCCAAGTGATAACGCCGAACTAAAATAGTAGACAATCTGAGCCATGATCCGAGCCCAGTTGATAGAGTTCACAGCGACCAAACGGGTACCCTTTAAAAAGGATTGATCATTAAAACTGTCTTTCACCATTTGCTGACAGTCATCAAAATTACCCTCTATCGCAATATTGAATACATTATTCCCGATAATTGTTGTCATTTGCTTTCTTTGGACATCAGAAACACGATTATGAGGATGCAATATAAATATATCGACATTATCACAATGCTTGCAGCCTTCTATCGCGGCAGAGCCAGTGTCGCCAGATGTTGCCCCTAAAATCACCACTCGTTCATTACGCTTTTTCAGCACAAAATCCAACAAACGACCCAGTAACTGTAATGCAAAATCCTTAAAGGCAAGCGTCGGCCCTCTAAACAACTCAAGCACCCACTCATTGGAGTCTAGTTGAACCAAAGGTGCTACAGCATCATGATCAAACACCGAATAGGTGTCATTGATCATGTTTTGAAAATCCGCTTTTGGAATAGATCCTTCTACGAAGGGGTACATCACATTAAACGCTAAATCTGTATAAGGCAGACCCGCCCAGGAGGCGATTTCTTCATGGGTAAATCGAGGTAACGTTTCTGGAACGTATAGCCCACCATCTGGTGCGAGCCCCGTTAATAAAACGTCTTCAAACGAAAGCGCAGGCGCAGAGCCTCGAGTACTGATATATTTCACGATGTTAGTCCAATTTTGTAGTCAATGTTAAGACAAAAATTTAGCTGTTAAAATGTTCAACGCGTATGCGAACAACTTCACCAATGGTCGTATCTAATTTTTCAATTGCATCAATAGCGAGATTAATTTGCTTTTCTTTTACTTCATGCGTCAATAAAACTAAAGGAATAGCACCACTATCACGGTCGCCTTCTTTTTGCATCACAGACTCTATATTTATACCCAATTCACTCAGTATTGAGGCAACTTTTGCCAATACACCAGGGTGATCTTCTGCTGTAATTCTTAAATAATAAGCAGAAATAATTTCATCGATAGGCTGAACGGGTAAGTCCTGGATTTTATCCTGAGCAAAGCCAAGATAAGGTACTGAAACTCCGCCACCTAATGTCATTGACCGTGCAATATCAACAATATCAGCAATGACAGCTGAAGCTGTCGCCTCTGAACCCGCACCTGCACCATAATATAATGTTGGCCCGACAGCGTCACCCTCTACCAATACCGCATTCATGACACCATCCACTTTAGCGATTAGCTGTTGCTGAGGAATAAGTGTCGGATGTACCCTGAGCTCAAAACCTGTGTCATGAATTCGGGTAATGCCTAAATGCTTAATGTTATACCCAAGCTCCTCAGCGTTTGTAACATCGACAGGGGAAATTTGACTAATCCCCTCTGTAAAGGCTTTCTCAAATTGTAACGGCACACCAAAAGCAGCCGACGCTAAAATACATAGCTTATGGGCTGCATCTATACCTTCTACATCAAACGTTGGGTCAGCCTCTGCATATCCAAGCGCTTGAGCTTCTTTCAACACATCGGCAAAGTCTCTTCCCTTATCCTTCATTTCGCTTAAGATAAAGTTGCCGGTCCCATTAATAATACCTGCCACGCCTTTTATTTTATTTGCAGCCAAGCCTTCCCGAATAGATTTGATGATCGGAATACCCCCTGCAACACCCGCCTCATAAGCAACAATTACGTTCTTTTGCGCTGCTAGCGCAAATATTTCATTACCATGCTCTGCAATCAGCGCTTTATTCGCTGTAACGACATGCTTACCGTTACTAATCGCGGCTAATACAATTTCTTTCGCTAGATCATAACCACCGATCAACTCAGCAACGACGTCAACATCTGGATTATTTACAACGTCCATGAGATTTGTTGAAAACGAAATTCCAGACATATCACAGTTATCTTTCAAACTCCGTGAAGCGACTTGAATGATATCTATTTCACAGCCCGCCCTAGCCGAGATTTCATGCTGATTGCGCTTAATAATATTTACAACGCCACTCGCGACTGTACCTAAACCACAAATTCCGACCTTCAGAGACTTCAAGTTCTATTCCTCAAGATATGTCTAAGATACCTTTGCACGACGTCACGAGTGAAGCAAGTACGTGGAAGTCGTGAAAAGGCCTCTCTAAGTATTATTTTGTTTTGTCTAGTTGGCAAACAAGTAACGCTGCCACTTATTTTGCCGCTTAGTATACCTTGTCATCAAGAAAAAAGAATCGCTAGCTGACTAATTTTGAGATTAGCAAACTACTCACTAGCTGACTATGAGAAACCAGCTATACTTCTAAAAGATGATCAATAAGGGATGAGGCAGAAATGCTCAAGAAAATAACGACAACCAGCATCACACTTCTACTCGCAGCTACACTGTGTGGGTGTAATGGCGCATACAGTGAATTTAGTGATGCAGATTTAAAAGATATGTATAGAAAATGTGATTACAGCAAATTAACTGCTGCCGGCGCTCAAAGGTGTAACAACATCAAGAAAGAATGCGCTAAACGAAAAGAAGACAAAGGCCTAAGGTGCTAGGCAACAATTTATTAATTCGAAGGGGCTATAACTCACCCCTTCAAGAAACACCCTCCGAACAAATTATAAAATACCCAGATTAGCGGCTAATTTATCTGCTGGCATATAGCCCGGTATTAAACGACCATCTTCCAGTAATATTGCAGGCGTACCCGTAACACCTAATTTCTGACCGAGCTCAAACTGGCTTGCAACCGGATTTTCACATGTTTTAGCTTCGATACTTTGACCGTTTTTTGCTGAAGTCATTGCCTTTAATTTATCGTCAGCACACCATGCTGAAACAAACTTTTGATAAGAGTCGCTTCCAACCCCAGCTCTTGGGTAGGCCAAATAACTCACCTCAATACCCATCTTGTTCATAGCGGGTACTTCATTATGCAATTTCCGACAATATCCGCAGTCTATATCCGTAAAAACAGCTATACGCGCTTTTGTTTCTCCAATTGCTGGAAAAGTTATTTTTTGATCTGGCTTAATCGAAGCTACTTTCTCAGCCCTACGAGCGCCACGCCTATTCTCAGTTAGATTTTGCAGCTTACCACCCTGAGTACTGTACATATCACCGGTTATAAAAAAATCACCATTACTTGAGGTAAATAAAACTTCGCCACCTTCTGTTTCAACGGTAAATAAGTCTTTAATTTCACTTTTATCAATTGAGCTTATTTGCAAACTAGGCATTATTTTTTTAAAACTAGAGGTGATTTCAGCTTCACCAGCAACCAACAAGGCCGGCGCGAGCATGCTTAGACAAAGTATGGACTTTAAGATTTTCATTTTACGACCTCGACAGACTTGTATATTAATGATTAATTTTATATCAGACACGCTAATCATTATTTAGTTCATCTTCAAGCTTTCAATAATTAACATTCATTTATGCTCCATATTAAAACACTAACCATTCATTAACTTCCAACTAAACAGCCCTGGCTTTAAACCAAAAAAGGCAAGTGCCTTCTCAGCACTTGCCTAATTATTACACCTACTTACACCAGCACTTTAAGTGCTTAGTATTTAGCCCAACTTTTCTTTAATACGTGCAGCTTTACCACTCAACTCTCTCAAGTAATATAACTTAGCCTGTCGAACATCACCGCGACGCTTAACTTCAACACTATCAACCTGCTTACTGAACGTTTGGAATGTACGCTCTACACCGACACCATAAGAAATTTTTCTGACAGTAAAAGATGAGTTTAGACCACGATTGCGCTTAGCAATAACAACTCCCTCGTACGCCTGAAGACGCTCACGAGTACCTTCTTTCACTTTAACTTGTACAACAACAGTGTCACCCGGACCAAATACAGGAATATCTGCTGTCATTTGTTCAGCTTCAATCGCGCTGATTATATTGTTTTTGCTGCTCATTTTATTACTCCTAAAAATATTTCGCATGCAATATACACGTAATTATGCACAGAGGCCTACCTGTTTATTTCTTTAATAAATTCTTGTAGCAGACATTGCTGCTCTTCGTCCAAACTTAATTTTTCTAGTAAGTCAGGACGCCTTAACCACGTTCGACCTAACGACTGTTTAAGTCGCCAAATTCGAATTTTTTCATGATTACCGGACAGTAAAACCTCCGGCACATCATCTCCACCAATACTATCCGGTCGAGTATAATGAGGGTAATCTAACAGACCACTTACAAATGAATCCTCATCTGCAGAATCAGCATGCCCTAAAACTTCAGGTATCATTCTAGAGACCGCATCAATCAAAACCATTGAAGCAAGCTCTCCACCACTTAATACATAATCACCAATTGAAATTTCTTTATCAATTTCAGATTTAATTAAGCGCTCATCAACCCCCTCATAACGACCTGAAACACATACAATACTATCATAACCAGCCAACTCGACTACCATCTGATGATCTAAACGTTCACCCTGAGGTGACAAATAAACCGTCAACAAGCGACTATCAGCGTTAGCCTTAATAACACTATTTTTTGCTGCTCTAATTGCATCCTGCAAAGGCTTAACCTTCATCAACATGCCAGGACCACCACCATACGGCCTATCATCGACAGTTCGATGACGATCCTCAGTAAATTCTCTCGGATTCCATGTCTCAAGCGAGATAAGCCCGTCTTTGAGCGCATTACCAACAACCCCGCTACGTTCGACTATATCGAACATCTCAGGAAATAATGTCACCAAACCAAAGTGCATTACTCGCTTAGGCCTGTAGTGATTAGAATAGTAATCATAGCAACGATCAGAGTAGCGCTCAAAATTCAGGATCCCAATCTACTGAAATCAACCCATTTTCAAGATCTACTAGCTTAACGACCTGATCTGGTAAATACGGAATTAACCTTTCTTTACTATCTAAACTATTTTTACAACGCTTGACCACCAGCACGTCGTTCGCGCCGGTTTCAAGCATATGACTTACCTTACCTAACAAAATATCACCAGAGAAAACATTCAGGCCGTTTAACTGATGCCAATAATAATCACCCTTAGACAGTTCAGGCAAATCACTTTGAAGTATATTAATGAGAGATCCGCAAAAAAGCTCAGCTTGATCTCTATCATTAGTGCCTTCAAATTGTGCAACAAAGCCATTCCCATGCGCCTTGCAATTTACAACGTTTACTTGCCGTTTACCGCTAGGGCCCTCAAGGGACCATACTTTATAACGACAGATATTCTCTTTTGGCTGAGCATAAGAAAAAACCTTTACCCAACCTTTAACGCCATATACAGATGTCACTTTACCCATTACTGCATTCGGTTCTTTAATACTCATGAGCAGTAACGCCTATAAAAAAACAACTATTTATGCAGCTGCAGCTGAATCTTTTAATAATGACTTCACACGATCTGAGGTAGTAGCGCCTTTTGACAACCAATATTCGACGCGATCTGAATCAACACGTAGACGCTCTTCTTGTCCGCTAGCAATTGGGTTGAAGAAACCAACACGCTCTAAGTAACGCCCATCTCTTGCTGAACGACTATCAGTAACTGTCAAATGATAAAATGGGCGCTTTTTAGAGCCACCACGAGATAAACGTATAGTAACCATATTCGCTGTCAATCCTGTTTCAAGTAAAATTATTTACGCTTATTACCTGCCTAGCAGGATGATGGCGTTCGAAAGGGCGCATATTCTAGAGTAAATTTAGCCATTTGAAAACACTATTCTTAGTTATTTTCAGAAATAACACCTTCATATCAAACAGACTAACACACACCACACATCACATCGGACCCATTGGACCACCACCACCCGGCGGCATCATCCCTTTCATTCCCCTCATCATATTAGCCATACCCCCCTTCTTAGAGAACTTCTTCATCATTTTCTGCATCTGCTTATGCTGCTTCAACAAACGATTTACATCTTGAATTTGAGAACCCGAGCCCATAGCAATTCGGCGCTTACAAGAGTTGTTTATCCCATCAGGGTACTGGCGCTCCTTAACCGTCATAGAGGAGATCATAGCCTCCATCTGGCCTAAAGACTTATCATTCACTTGCTGCTGAGCAACCTGAGCCATTTGACCCATCCCAGGCAACTTATCCAAAAGCCCACCAACACCACCCATATTTTTCATCTGAGTAAGCTGATCACTAAAATCTTCCAAATTAAATGATTTTCCTTTTTTAATTTTGCGCGTCAGCTTTTCTGCTTTATCCTTATCCAGCTTTCTCTCAGCGTCCTCTATAAGCGAGAGAACATCGCCCATCCCAAGTATTCTCGAAGCCAAACGATCTGGATAAAAACGATCTAGGGCATCAGTTTTCTCACCAACACCCATAAATTTAATAGGCTTACCCGTGATATGCCTAACAGATAACGCCGCTCCGCCACGAGAGTCGCCATCAGCCTTAGTCAATATCACCCCCGTCAAAGGCAGCGCCTCGTCAAAAGCTTTTGCAGTGTTCGCCGCATCCTGCCCAGTCATCGAGTCAACAACAAACAGGGTCTCTATCGGGGTAATAGCCTTATGCAAATCAATGATCTCTGCCATCATTTCTTCATCTATTGCCAGGCGACCAGCAGTATCCACAATCAACACATCAGCAAAACTGGTTTTCGCTGCTGCAATCGCCGCTTGCGCGATATCAATCGGTTTCTGAGTATCCTCACTCGGGAAAAAATCTGCACCGACCTCTGCAGCAAGCGTTTCAAGCTGCTTGATTGCAGCAGGACGATAAACATCCACACTGACTACCATGACTTTTTTCTTTTCTCGCTCAGATAAATATCTCGCCAATTTAGCAACCGATGTTGTTTTACCCGCACCTTGCAAACCCGCCATTAGAACAACTGCCGGAGGCTGAGCATTCAAGGCCAGACCTTCGGACTCAGCCCCCATCATTTCAACTAACTCAGTGTTAACAATTTTTACAAAAGCCTGCCCAGGAGAAAGACTTCTCTTGACCTCATAACCAATCGCGCGCTTTTTTACTTGCGCTATAAAATGTTTTACGACAGGTAACGCAACATCAGCCTCTAACAAAGCCATTCGCACCTCTCGTAGCGTCCCCTTGATATTGTCTTCAGTAAGCTTCGCTCGCCCAGTTACTTTATTAAGGCTCGCGGTCAAGCGATCAGTTAGATTTTCAAACATGTTTAATCTCTATAATATTGCTAAGTAGTTGCAAACCGAGCATTATAACCATTTCGCAGCCATAAGTTGAACCGCAAGCTAAATAATGAATATTTTAATGCTTAGTCTATTATCCATTGGCCTATTTTCTGTAGGTACAATCTACCAAGTATTAGTATATATAAAAAGGGTCGAAGCCAAACACTTCTATTCTTTATTAATTGGAACGACAGCTGTCATATCACAAATAATAGTAACGCTGGATAACATCTTCGTTGATAATAATTTTAATCTTAGTTTTTTTAATTCAGCATCCATCATTACCAGCCTGACCGTCATCTGCCTTTTAATTTTTTCAAACAAAAAACCTTTACACACTCTATTTTTAGCCGCCTATCCTATCGCAGCACTATCGATGGTTGGCGTATTGATATTTCAAGATCAAGCACAAACATTTAACCCAGAAAATAGTGGCATATTTATCCATATAATTTTATCAATGCTTGCATACAGCATATTATCTATCGCAGCCGTTCAAGCCATTTTAATTCAACTTCAAAATAACAATCTGAAAAAAAGAAATCACACCATACTAAACAGAAACCTACCTCCACTCTTAACTATGGAGAACTTATTATTTGAGATGCTTTGGAGCGGAACCATTCTGCTAGCATGCGCCATACTTGTCTGTCTTGCTGGCACCATGATCGAAAGTGGGAACTTTACGAACACAGACGGAACGGACAAGACGGACATCGTGTGGCAGAGGGATTTGATTGGGTTCTTAGTAACGTTTCTCGTCCTCTTCTCCATGGTGTACTACGGTGTCGTGTTTGCAAGCGAATTGGGGATAAAAGTTCCAAAGTGGCTGCTTCGGGCACTTGCAAATAAGAGAAACATTACCGATGTCGGGCAGACGTTTACTCGCCGCAGTGACGTGGTGGGGGGAATCGAGCTTTCGGTAAACCCACTTCACGGAAATAAAGAGAAAGCTATG
>ENA-OSET01005872-OSET01005872.1-sediment-metagenome-genome-assembly--contig:-NODE-5872-length-10201-cov-5.222936_pt1 | contig 10201 bp, 7 predicted proteins | sample MGYA00237882_ERZ534229 | MGnify/ENA primary metagenome ERZ534229 (study PRJEB26408, sample SAMN06266212) | sediment metagenome | isolation source: Hudson Canyon methane seep mesocosm | place: USA:Hudson...
GCTTCCTTTAGCTCAGCGAGTTTTTTAGCTTTTAAATAGAATCGCTATTATTCAATAATTACATCAAGCGGGCTCTAGGAGTCATCTTTCGGGCTTTAACGCCATAATTCTTCGAATTGCGGCTCCGAACTCATTTTTAGAATCTACATGTGAGATAACTAAGTTGGTGCGGTCACCAAGATATTTAATAGACACTCCATCTTGACGATAAGATGGAAATTTAACTGTAGAAAGTTATTTTAATTGGCGTTTTAAAAATGTTTCAGACATTGCCATGGTAATGAGTAGATCTTTGCATGATTTTTCGATTTTAGCAGCGGCTTCTGCTTTTATTTGTTCGGGTGTCTTTTCTTCACCACAAGAATTAAACAAAAAAGCAATAATGATGATGGTAACAAAAAGGCCAAAGCAAGCTTTTGCGGTATCTGCAGTGGTTAATGTCGGAGCTTAATAAACCTGTCTTATCCGTTTTTAGAGATAATTTAACCGGCTTGTAAGGATAGGTTAATGCAATACCTACAGCTTGCCGTATGGCCTGACGCACTCAACAACGGGCAACGAATTGATACCGTAGCCAACAAAGAGCAAAAGCAGCGAGCTTATGACTTACTTGCAACAATTGCAGATATCGCTTTTCTACAAGCTGGGGCAACGCAAGGTGCATATAACAATAAGGCACTATTTAAAATGTAATACCGATGAACAAACCATAGTTAATAATTGGTTAACGGCTTTCAAGATCCACGCTTTCGAGCTGATCATTACTTGTCTCCATTTAAGAAAAAAATATTGAACAAAGTGAACGTGCAAAGGGAGCATGTTTTGATAATACGGCAGCAGAAAGCTTCTTTGGCATGCTACAAGCAGAGCTAATTAAGCAATATAGCTATCAAATAAGGGCAGGCAAGCTAAAGCATATTTGAATATATTGAAGTCTTTTATAAGACAAGTAGACGCCACGCAACAGTCCACTATCTATCAGTTGAACACTTTAAAAAAGCGTTCTATAATTCAAACCAGAGTCTAGTTTAATGTGCGAACTTTAAAGCGTCCTCTTAAATTTAGTTTCAGACAATATAGAGGGCTAGTATGTATCGAGGATTTACTCTTTTAATGAAATCAAAGCAACACAACACCTTATGTGTAAATCGCTAGGAAAGCTTGGGCTTTATACCTATGGTTAGTTTGCTGTATCATTGACTACTAATATTAGCTTAGTAGTGGACTTAAGAAAACATGACTGCCAAGAGATTTATATTAAAGAAAGTTTAAAAAAAACCGCTATTAATGTATGAATGTTATTTATATACAATGACAAGCTCGATTAAAGAAGTGAAAACGTGATAATGTTAGTAATATAATACGATAGAATAACGCAATAGCTGAGGCGGTAATATGTTTAATAAGAAACTAACGTTAGAGTTAGACACTGTAAAGAAAGAGCTAAGCGATACAATTGATTTTGTAGCATCACTTAAAAATAATATGCCAACAATCTCCTTCACTACCGAAGGTATTATTACTGAGGCGAGTGATTTGTTTCTACAAACAGTTGGTTATAGTTTAGATCAAGTTAAAGGCAAGCATCACCGAATGTTTTGTGATGAAAGCTATACCGAGACTGCAGAATATAAACAGTTTTGGGAAGGCCTGAGTAATGGTGATGCCACGTCAGGGACATTTTTAAGAAAAAATAAAGCGGGCGAAAACCTATGGCTCGAAGCAACTTATTTTCCAATTACTCATAATGGCAAGGTGATGAGTATTTTTAAAATAGCTAGTAATGTAACAAAGGCAAAAATAGCTTCAGATGAACAAACTGCTATCTATCAAGGAATAGATCGCTCAATGGGCATTATTGAGTTTACCCCACAAGGTGAAGTGGTATCTGCTAATAGTAATTTTTTAGCCGTTATTGATTATTCTTTAAATGACATTAAAGGCAAGCATCATCGTATGTTTTGTACCGCAGAGTTTTATGAGGATAACCCAGACTTTTGGGCTGAATTAGCACAAGGACAATTTAAGTCTGGTCGGTATCAAAGGGTGGGCAAAAAGGGCGAAGAAATATGGTTAGAAGCAACGTATAACCCGATTTTTGATGATGGTAAAGTTATTAAAGTTATCAAGTTTGCCAGTGATACAACTGAAAGTGTAAAAAAGGAACTCGCTATTACAGCGGCAACACAGCTTGCACACTCAACGTCAATTGAAATGGCTGACAAGGCTGTTCAAGGTAAGACTGTGCTTCAAAAAACGGTTACTGTTGCTCAAGAAATTAACGAAGAGCTTTCCAATGCTTCTGATTTAATTGGAAAGCTTAATCATCAATCCGATGAAATTTCTAAAATTGTAACCACTATTAGTAGTATTGCAGACCAAACCAATTTATTAGCATTAAATGCTGCTATTGAAGCTGCACGTGCTGGTGAGCATGGCCGTGGTTTTGCTGTTGTTGCTGATGAAGTTAGAACGTTGGCATCTAGGACCAGTGAGTCGACAGTAGAAATCGAAGATATGGTAAAACAAAATACGGCCCTATCTCGTGAAGCTAAAACTGGTATGGAACACGTACAAACACAATCTCTTCGTAGCCAAGAACTTGTTAATGAATCATTTGAGGTAATTGATGCAATAGAAGAAAGTGCAAGTAATGTATCTTCTAGTGTTGCTGGTTTACTTTGATTTGCGAAGTACTAATAGCTACGATTGATTTTAAGGGACGTAAGTCCCTTTTTTATAGCCCTAACGATGCACAGTGATAATATACTAAACTAAATATAAACAATATGTTATAGATTTTATTTAAGGTTTTACATAGCTAATTTTTACTGTTGATTTGGGCTAAGCGGTATATTTAGGGAAGCCGGCTAGGTTGACTTCGCATCCATGGCTATTAGCAACATTAATCATAGTGAAAGATCATACAAACGGAAACAGGTAAATTGTCTAGAGTAGAAATAGATAGCCTGAGAACAAAGTATTGGAGTTCTTTGTGGGCGCTAATCGCTAGAGAATTGAACCTTAGCCAATAGTGTAAAGTGTGACAAGTACGATGACTCTATTTATGGCAGTACTACGATCAATTCTTCCGTCCTTCTTTCAGCAAAGCGAGGCTCGTGAACGGTTATGATATTTACAACCCGCCTACCATAAAGCTTAATTCGAGCTTGGGAAGTTGATGTTGGGTTATCAATGTCAAACTTTCTGTTATAAACAATATGTCTTCGGCCTTTATAATGTTTGACTGCGCAATTACACCTTAAGTTTGTGGGTAGTCCTAAATACCGACACTAGCAGTATGAATAATCAACTCCATTTTCTCTTGCTCTAGTTCATCAGGCTTTTGCATTCAATACAGCTCTTACTCATTCACTTTTCATACTTTACAGATAGAAATAATTATGGCTATATTCCTATCTGGGGCCGCTTAATGAGTAATTTACAGTTTGGTGAGTCAATATAGGTATCAAAAATCTTCGAGGACATGAGGTGAAAAGATAATGATAAGAATGATTACAGTAATCATATTATTGGGTATTTCTAATGTAAGTATAGCGGGTGATACTCAATTTGTTAGCAGCATAGAACAGTTGGAATTAGTAAAAAAGACAATTAAAAATATTGACACTAAGCAATTGCAGAAGCAGCTGAGCAAGCACCCCATGACGCTGCTAATTGATGTACGTACCGAAGAAGAGATTATGCTGCAGGGAGGTACTATTGATGCTGCTTTGAATACTATTATCCCTCGCGGTTGGCTGGAAGCCCGTATCGATGAATATGCACAAAGTAAACATATACCTATCATCGTCTATTCTAGCTCAAATAATCGTAGTCCTTTTGCTGCCCAAACTCTGATGCAGATGGGTTATACCAATGTAATGAATTATGCTGATGGTTTTTTAGGATGGAAAAAATCAGGCCTCGCCATTGATATTCCTGATAAAGAACTAAGTTCGTTTCTCTATAGTAAACCTATACGTGTTGCAGAAGGAGTATGGTCAGCAATCGGCGCAACAGCAGCGCCAAGTTATGCCAACTCTGGACATAATAATAATCTCTCGTTCATTATTACAGATGAGGGGGTGGTGGTTATTAATGCGGGAGCTAATTATCTGTTAGCCAGATCACTACACGATGAAATCAACAAGATTACTAAGCAGCCGGTGAAATATGTCGTACTTGAGAACGAACAAGGCCATGCTTCTTTAGGCTCTAATTATTGGAAAGAGCAGGGTGTTCCCATCATTGCACATAAAGATGCGGATACCGTTATTCGTCAGCATGGTGGGTCTATGTTAGAGCGGATGAAATCGTACGCACGAGATAAGGCCTGGAAAACAGAGATAGCGTTCCCTGATCAAACCTTTGATGAAAAAATAATACTTGAAATGGGTGGTCAACGCATTGAATTACTTTACCTCGGCCCTGCCCATGGTCCCGGTGATATTGTCGTTTGGTTACCTGATAAAAAGCTCGCTATAGCGGGGGATATGGCTTTCCATGAACGCATGCTACCGATTTTTGAGCATACAGATACGGCTGCTTGGTTAGACACTTGGGATAGGTTTGCTGCACTAGAAGCTGAAGTCGTTGTGCCAGGTCATGGCGGCCCAACTAATATGGCCGAAGTGACTAAATATACGCATGACTATGTGGCTTATATGCGGAGTGAAGTTGAAAAGATACTGGAGGGGGAGGGAGACTTAAATGATGTTTACAACATCGATCAGACTGCCTATGCACACCTAGATACTTATGAGCACTTAGCAAAGCTAAATGCTAGTACGCTATACCGCGTAATGGAATTTGAATAATCTAATCAACTAAAAACCATTAATGCTTGTGGCGTTAAACCGTAAGTATTTTAGCCTTTCAGTGAAGGCTTGTATTAGTCTACAGGAGTGAGTTATTAGCATTAGAGTGCCTTAATTGTGATTTGCACCGTAGGCAAAAGTCACAGCATAGTTTGCAGATATTCTTTTAATAGAGATCTTAGCTTTCATATCTAGAAGTGATAGGTTAGGTCTAGTCTACTACCTAGTAGTAATTCATGACGGTGGGGGTAGTCTAAACTAGGAAGCTTTAGCCTCATTTGATCAACGGCCCATTATAAGGTTACACAGCAGATGAATGTTTTAGGCGTGTTTTAAACTGCTGAGTTTAGCTTCATAATATGTAAATATTTCGTGAAGTAAATTACGTTTTTATTATGTAGGAGATAATTTACTGCTTTTCGAAATGCGTGTTACACTTTTATTTTTAATGACTTATTTAACAGTAATAACGCCAAATTAAAAACGAGTGTGACGGCATTACTACTATAAATATAGGCAAAAAATCGCTCTAGAGGCTAGCCTCTAGAACCTTACCACTCATTACTAAGTTAACGGTATTGTGTTCTCCTAAAGTTACCATTCCATGGGCTTCAAGCTGATCCAATAACGGCTGGATATCTTTTGAACCAATATTGTATGCGCTTAGCCGTGTTTTTATGCCGAGTTGTTCAAAAAAGTTTCGGGTGTTATTAATTGCCATATCAATGCGTTGAGCATCAGTCCCTGTATTTATTTTCCAAACGCGCTCAGCATATTGAAGCAGCTTTTCTCGTTTTTCTTCACGACGAAGATCTAGCATGGTGGGTAAAATAACCGCCAATGTTTGAGCATGATCTAAACCATGTAAGGCGGTAATTTCATGGCCGATCATATGGGTTGCCCAGTCATGGGGTACACCAGCCCCTATCAAACCATTTAATGCGAGTGTGGCTGTCCACATTAAATTTGATTGCAGATCATAATCACGTGGGTTTTCCATTAGTGATGGGCCTATTTCAATTAATGTTTGCAATAAGCCTTCTGCAAAGCGATCTTGTACTAAGGCATTTGTTGGATAGGTGAGGTATTGCTCCATAATATGGGTATAAGCATCGGCAATACCATTTGCTAACTGCCGCGGCGGTAAAGAGTAACTCTTAGTTGGATCAAGTATAGAAAATAGTGGGAAGGTTTGTTTGCTTTTAAAATACAGTTTATCGTGTGTCTCTTTGCGGGTGATGACTGAACCGTTGTTCATTTCAGACCCTGTTGCGGCTAAGGTTAACACTGTACCAAAGGGCAGGGCTTGAGTTATTTCGCTGCCGACCGTTAATAAAATATTCCACGGGTCGGTTTTGGCAAATACGGCGGCGGCAACAAACTTAGTGCCATCAATGACTGAGCCACCACCAACGGCAAGCAAGAAATCAAGTTTATTTGATTTCACTTGTTCAACCGCCTTCATCAGTGTTTCATAGCTTGGATTAGGTTCTATACCCGAAAACTGTTCGCTGTAACGGTTAGCTAAGGCTTGAGTAACCTCATCTAAAGTACCGTTGTCTTTGGCACTTTTTCCACCTAGTAAGATCAGAACACGTGCATCTTTTGGTACTAATTGATCAAGTTCGGCAACTTTTCCTTCACCAAATACAATATGGGTGGGATTATAAAAGTTAAAATTTAGCATGGTTAAAGTCCATTATATTCAGATCTAAAGAAGTAAATTTATTGCGTTAGATGAGGAAATAAATTGCGTATTTTTTCAGATGATAACTGGTTCATCGTGTTTATATTGCGTTTATATACGTCATCGGGTGAAGCTATATTTTCGAGTGCTTTTGATAGGCTATCTTCACGCAGTATATGTAGGATTGGATAAGGCGCACGATTCGTTAGGTTTTCGACAGAATCGGTAGCTGTTTCTGCAAAGCAATAATCAGGATGAAAACTCGCAATTTGGAAAATACCTTCCCAGTCATTGTCTATAATTAGGCCATCAGCAATATCTAAGAACTCATTATAATCATCAAAGTTAAGCAGCATGTCAGGAATGATAAGTAAGCTTGTTTCAACTTCGCTTGCTTCTGATTGTGCCATAAAGTTTAATTCATCAAACAAGTCTGCGACCAGTACTTCAGGTGTCAGGGCTTGACATACCTTGAAACGAACCTGATTATTTTGTCTGGGTTTAGCAGCAAAAGGGCATAAATTCAGACCAATGACGACATCATCAAGCCACTGTTCGACTAACTGTTGCTGTTTCAATATCACGTTATTTAACCTTATTGACTTGTTTTTGAAGCGCTAACTTTTAATATACGACCATCATCTGTTGCAATATAAAGCCAACCTTCTGGGCTTTCAATAATATTTCGAATGCGACCATTGATTGATCTCAGTATGCGGTTTTCAGCTTTTATATTATCATTTTGGTCTAAGTCAATATGGTTAATATGGTGTGCTTTTAATGCGCCAAGCAGTAAATCGCCGGTTAATTCAGGCAGATGAACACCTGTATATTGAATCAAGCTACTGGTTGCTATAGATGGAATATAGGTTTTCATTGGTGATACTATCCCGTCGCGTTCTGTACCTTCTCCAACGGATATAGGGCTATTGTATTCTTGACCATGCGACACTATTGGCCAGCCATAATTTTGGCCAGCACGTACTAAATTTATTTCGTCACCACCACGAGGCCCGTGTTCACTGGACCACAATTGTTGAGCGTCAGTATTGTAAAATAAGCCTTGTGGGTTTCTATGGCCGTAACTCCATATCTCAGGTAATATTTTAGCATTATTCACAAACGGGTTATCGTTTGGCGTTGAGCCATCGAGGTTTAGACGTAATATTGATCCTGCATGCATCATTAAGTCTTGGCCATTGGCTCTTACACCGCGTTCTCCGACTGATAAAAATACATGGCCATGATTATCAAAGCTGATTCGACCACCATAGTGGACCGCGGTATTACTGATCGATTGTGTGATGAGTAAGTCTTGCCAATCGACTAAGGCATTATTGTCAAGTTTGGCTCGGGCAAGTGTTGTTGCCCCTTGCTTGCCCACATCTTTATTATAACTAAAGTAGATCCACCCCGTGGCTCGGTAACTAGGCGATAGAGCAATGTCAAATAAACCACCTTGTCCACCGACTTTAATATCCTTTGGTAAGCCTGAAATTGATGTTAGCTGGCCTGTCTTGAGATTAACTTGGCTGAGAAGGGCTTCTCGTTGAGTAATTAATAAAGTGTTATTAGCCATCACCGCCATACCCCAAGGCACGCCTAAACCGCTTGCAAGAGTGTCGATAGTATAGGCAGGTATTTTTTTGCTATCGCTATAACTAAAAGGTGAAAAGCTAAATAAGAGTGCAAATAATGCTGTTAACATAAGGTAGTTATCCATACTAAACTCGTCGATAAGGTATTAAGAACTACATGATAACATCGAACAACCCGCTCGTACTCTTGCCCATTCAGGTCGTTTTTCTGCAAACTGCTCCATTTCTGGCTGTTCATCATAGGGGTGACGCAGACATTCTAATAGGGTATTAACACGTTTGAAATCGCCTTGTTCAGCATCATCAATGGCGAGCTGGGCCAAATAATTTCGCAACACATACTTAGGGTTAACACGATTCATCTTCTGTTTACGTTGCTCATTATTGATGCCTTCAGCATTAACGGCGAGTTGATAGGCACGTAACCATTTACAGAGTGTCTTCTTGTATTCATTGGTTAATTGATCAACCTGGTAATAGGCATCGATCAAAGGGGCGATAAGTTGCTCATCACTTTGCGGACTAGAATCCAGATCGACATTCGCTAAGTGTCTAAAAAATATCGTCATATCTGTTTCAACTAATTGTAAAATATCGTGAAGCTGTTGGTGAAGCGCTTCATCATACTGACTCATACCTAGTTTCTTAGCACGCATTGCCTGAATCGTATCATTATAGTGATTAATATAGAGGCTTAGAATGTCACGTAAAGGTTCAGCTTGTTCAATCAGTGGGTAAAGTGCATTGGCTAATTGCAGTAAATTCCATTGTGCAATAGGCGATTGATTATTAAAGCGATAACGCTTGTTGGTTGCATCGGTGGTATTAGGGGTCCAGTTCGGATCGTAGTCTTCTAACCAGCCATAAGGGCCATAATCAATGGTCAGGCCGAGAATGGACATATTATCGGTATTCATCACACCGTGCACAAAGCCAACTCGCATCCAATGGGCAATCATTTCTGCAGTGCGTTCGGTGACTTCTTTAAACCAGTCTATATACACCTCAACACAAGGCTCACCTAAATGAGGGAATTCGCTTGTTATAGTGTGATCAACTAATGTTTTTAAGGTTGCTAGATCATCTCGCGATGTGAAAATTTGATAACTACCAAAACGGAGGAAGGAGGGCGCAACACGGCAAACAATCGCGCCCGGTTCGTGTTGTGGCCGGCCATCATAAAACATATCGCGCACTACATTTTCTCCTGTAGTGATAAGACTTAATGCGCGTGTGGTAGGCACACCAAGGTGAAACATTGCTTCACTACATAAAAATTCGCGTACGGATGAACGTAATACCGCCAAACCGTCGGCAGTGCGTGAATAGGGTGTTTCACCAGCACCTTTTAACTGCAAACAAAAATGTTCGCCATCCTTATTAATTACTTCACCTAAATTAATAGCACGCCCGTCACCCAATTGACCAGCCCAATTACCAAATTGATGGCCGCCATAACATTGAGCATAGGGTTTCATGCCTTCTAATAGTTCATTACCAGAAAATACATTGGTGAAACTAGCTGACATGCAATCTGATTCTGATAAACCTATTTGATCAGCAACCTCACTAGAATGAGCAACTAATGTTGGTGCTTTCACCTTTGTCGGTTCAATAAATGAATAGCAGGCAGATAAAACTTGCCGGCGTGTTGATTCATAAACTGGATCAGCAGGTAGGGCATTGATAAACCGATTATCAAATGTGAGAGGAAGCGTCGCAAATTGTTCTGTCATGATGATGTGTTACTTGATTAAGGTCAATTAGCATCAATATAACTCAGATAACATGGGCAAAAAACTATCTTTTCAGTATAGTTTAAAGCTGAATAAAATTTAGGGTGCAAAAATGAAACGTCCTCAGGCAGTACAACAACCAACACAGAATGATATTGAACCGGTTATTCAGGCTCTTAATCGTAGCCAGTTTGCTCAAGCGGAAGTACGAGCAAAGAAATTGTTGAAACAATTCCCCAATGCTTTTGCAGTTCATAATCTTTACGGTAATGCCTTAGCAAGCCAAAACAAATTTAAACCTGCGGTCGATAGTTTTCGTAAAGCACTAAAACTTGATAACAATATTCCCGAGCTACATTT
>ENA-OSET01005875-OSET01005875.1-sediment-metagenome-genome-assembly--contig:-NODE-5875-length-10197-cov-19.112055_pt1 | contig 10197 bp, 6 predicted proteins | sample MGYA00237882_ERZ534229 | MGnify/ENA primary metagenome ERZ534229 (study PRJEB26408, sample SAMN06266212) | sediment metagenome | isolation source: Hudson Canyon methane seep mesocosm | place...
CAAACCAGAATGGAAATAAGGGTACGGCTCGCATAAACAAAAGATAGCTAAAAGCATCATCATGAAGCTTTGCCATAATCTTTCTTGTTGAGTCCATTTTTTCTAAACGATGTCGAGCCCAATCAGCAATAAGATAACGTGCAATCCAAAAAACAAGTACAGCACCAATTGTTGAAGATATTGTAGCCAGCAGTACCCCATGCCACAGACCAAAAACATAGCCAATAGCTAAAGACATGATGGCTGCGCCAGGTAGGTTTAAAACTGTCGAAACAATATATATTGCACCGGTTAACAGTATAGCTTGCCAGTAATTATTATGGGCATACGCTAATAATGCATCTTTATTTTGTTTGAGGCTGTCAAAGTTTAAATAGTCTTGCCCACCATTAATGAAAAACAGCGCAACAAGGCTTAATAAACCGGCAACAATCAGGAGTTTTTTGATCACTACTGCGTTCCTCTTAGACCAAATAAACGTTTAATCCAACGTTGTCGGCTTGGTGTTAATGATTCTTTCATCCGTTGATCTGCAACACGTCGATTAATATGAGCTAATGTTGGATAAATATGAATGGTATTGCTTAATGCCGACACGTTCAGACCTTGTGAAATAGCCAAAACATATTCAGCAATTAATTCACCAGCATGTGGACCGACAATACAAGCACCTAACAACTTACCTTTCTGTGTAGTGATTATTTTTGCCATGCCATCTACTTGACCTTCAGTAATGGCACGATCATTTTCACTGAATGGAAAAGTATAAACCTGATGTTTAACGCCAGATTCTTGAGCATCTCGTTCTGACAATCCCACTCGGGCTAGCTCTGGTGCCGTAAATGTACACCATGGAATGCCTGTTACCTGTGCTTTAGCTGGCAAGTGGAATAAGGTATTTCTTAATACAATTCCTGCTTGATGTTCAGCCATATGAGTAAACAGGTAAGGTCCTGCTACATCACCACAGGCAAAGATTTTTTTGTTACTTGTACGTAGTCTGGCATCAACTTCTAAACGGCCATTATTAACCTTAACCCCAGCCCTATCTAAACCAAGGTTTTCAACATTTGAACGACGGCCTGTCGCGATCAATAAATGACTGCCTTCAATTTCAGATGTCAATTCTCGGTGATCATCTTTAAGCTGAACTCGAACCCCTATTGTAGTCTTTTCAACATGGCTAATCATAATACCTAAATGTAAATCAATGCCATCAGTCAAAAATTGCTTTTCAACTACCTTACTCATATCAACATCTTCCATCGGCAATAAACCAGTATTGCTTAACAGCGTCACTTTAGACCCTAGGCGTGCAAAAGTTTGCGCCATTTCACAACCAATAGCACCACTACCCACCACAATTAAATGCGGTATATTTTCTGTAATATTAAAAATAGTTTCATTGGTAAAATAATCGACACTATCCAATCCTGAAATCGGTGGCACAAAGGGACGTGAGCCTGTTGCTAAGACAAACTTTCGTGCTGTGATTTCTCGCTCTTCAACTAACAAGCAGTCTTCGGCAATAAAATGAGCCTCAGCAAATATAACTTCTACTCCCATTGCACGAAAACGTTCTGGACTATCATTTGGTTCGATAGTTTTGATGACGTCAGCGACACGGTTCATAACAAGACTTTGATTGATCGGATTGAGCTCAGCCGAAAGACCAGATTTGTGTGCTGTTTTAATGGTATTGGCCACATCAGCTGAATGAATTAAAGTTTTACTCGGTACACAGCCGGTATAAAGACAATCTCCGCCCAGCCTGTATTTTTCAATCAATATTACCTTTGCACCTAGAGACGCTGCGCCTGCAGCCGTAACTAAACCTGCTGCACCACCACCGATAATGCATAGGTCATAGTCTGTTCTTTTCATTTAAACCCTTCAGTATTCATATTTCAACACATAGATTAAGACGCAATAAAGCTTCAAATGTTACATACACAAGCTATATCACCTCATCAAAACAGATAATTATTAAACTAATTTATATCTAAAGTTCGTAACAATGAACATTACCATTCGTCACTGTAACTAATGGTAATAGAAGAATATACACTATTGATAAAGCAATATTAGGAACTCATAAAACTTATTTATGTCTCAGTATTAAGGAGTTATCAATCTTTGAACTATCTTAAGTTTGACTGTACTCCACAGGAGGATAAGATCATGAATACAGCAACTAAACTATTACTAGTAGCTTTCAGTTTGCTAGTAATGAGTACTTCAGCTATTGCTAGAGACTCTCATCGAAATTCATCAATATCTCTTGGTTATAGTGGCGGGCATAGTAGTCATCACTCTAGTGTTTATTTGGGTTACTCAAATAAGCGTAATCATCACACTAAAAAACATGACTCATACAATTCCTACTCAACAAGTTCTTATAGACGCCAGCATAACTATCAACGCAATAGTTACAATAATCATTACCAAAAATCATGTCGTCCAGTGAGTAAAATAATTGTCGATGCTTATGGTCACTACCAAAATGTCGGTGGCACAATGTGTTATGACAGTTATGGTCAGGGATATATTGTTAATGGCAGTCGATATTTAAAACATTAAATTGTCACTTCGTTGCCATAATATACCGTCAGATAAAAACAATGCTTAGAAGTGGCACGATAGCTAATGCTAGGCGACTTATCATTATGACCACAAGTGGAAATATCGAAAACCTTTATTACATTAGGCTTAGATATTGACTACTGATTCAAAGTGTACATTGGCATACAAATTCATCTTCACTATTTTGTGTAGTAGGTATAGAGCCACCATTGAGGAGTGATAATGAACCCGTTTCTACATCACTCGCCTCAAAACTACCATTAGGTAATGGATAAGGGTCTGATTCCATAAAGCTGGGTGGTGATTCAGCTCGAACTGTTTCACCAGAAGTATCAGTATAACTGCTTTCATTTTTGCCTAAATCTACGTTGCCACCATCATCATTTGAAACCTGAACATGACCATCATGTACTTCAATAAAAGTTCCTGAAGCATTATCTTCAACAGCTACAGCAGTGAATAAGTCAGATTCATCCTCAACTTCAACAGCATCAGGTCGTGGTGCTGGTGCTGGTGTATCCGATTTGGGCAAACTCTCAGGTGGAATTATTTTAGGTACTGCGGTAAATGAGCTAATCAAACTTGCTGTACCACTAGATAAATCAATAGTTCCACTGTCATTCGTCTGTGAAATAGTACCCTGCCATACGCTCGAATATAAACCAACAGAATCGCTATGGAACAGATCAAAACCTGTACCACGAATACCGATAGTCGCAACTGGCGTGTTAATACTAAAGGCTTCATTATCCTTCTTACCAATCGCGCCTGTGAGTACTCTTACTCCACCAGATATAAGTTTATAAATGGCTTTATCTTCTTGTTTACCATTACTATAACGATAATCTTTGATAGTAAAACTTGATGATTGTTCAACCGTGATTCGGCCTTTATCACTAAAAACAATAACAGCAAAACCATGTTGTTCACTAACGATTTTATCCGTGTTATAAAGTGGAGCTCCAAGTGTCAATAATCGTTCTTCAGCGCTAGTATCCTGTTGATTGGTGGCTACAACAAGCCCCCTAATATCTACTACTCTAGCAACGACATCTTTACTAATAGATACATTGCTAGACTTATTATTTTGTTTATTGTTTTGTGTGCAATCATTATCACAAACTCGTACAGAATAATCTGCTTGCTGTGCTTTAATAGTACTTGTCGGTGTTTTTATTTCAAAATCTTCTGGTGCTTTTGAAGCAAGATCACCACTACTTGTTCTAATACCGCCCTGATGTAATTCAAATTTAGCTGCTTTAAGTTCATCATTATTACTAAACAAATTAACTGAAAAATTACTATTTGGTCGAACAGTGATTTTAGTGCCGTCATTGAAATTTATAATAATAAAACTACGCTCGCCAGTTTGAAGATTATCGCCTTCGAAAATTGCAGAACCTTTGCCAATGACTCTTGACTCTTGTCCTTCATGATGTGCAGCAATTCCACCTCGGGCGAAACTAACTTCTCCAACCGGCTCATCAGCAAAAACAGTATTAATATTAGCTATCAAACAGACAATTAATGTCGTCATCCATAAATAATAATGAAAACGTTTTGCATAGCTAACTGAGGGTATTATTGACATTGCATCGCCACCTCAGTTGTTGGCTCACTGATAGTATCTTGGCCTGCCAATAACTCTTCAACTGTTTCTGTTGGCTGCTCATCCTCTTCAGCCGAAGCTTCTTCCGTCGTTGTTTCTTCAGCACTTGTTGTTGTGCTTTCAGTTGGCAACGGCTCGGTTGAACTTAGAGTGGTAGTAGATATGCTTGGAGCCAGTAATGTTAATGTCTCGTTAGTGGCAACAGCAGTAGAGCTTGCTACTATATTAGTTGCAGCTGAAGCAGTGACGGTAATATATAAAATACCACTTGCAGTTTGTCCAAAGGAGCTATCAGAATGAGAATAAGTAAAGGAATCGGTGCCGACAAAACCAGGGTTAGCTTGGTAGGTAAAAATCCCTGTTGTACCATTGAATGTAAGAATACCATTATTAGCAGTAGAAATAGACGCTCCAGTCAATGGACCAGGTGCACCTCTAAAAGTAAATGATGTACTATTATTTGGAATAAGATATGTGCCACTAAAAGTAACATTTGCACTATTAGCGAAGAATACACTACCAGCACCATAAAAATTCTCAGCGAAACCTATATCTGTTGTACCATTTAAATTTAACGTACCAGCAATATTAAAATTACCAGAGTTATTAGTACTATTACCATTAATTGTTAATGTAGCACCAGCTGCAACGCCGTATGTACCGGGGTTGTTATTACTAGAACCGTTGAGCGTTAATACCCCGCCAACATTTAATGTACCAAGGTTATTAAAGGTTGAATTAAAGATCGTAGTCGTTGCAGGAATGCTATTTACAATAGCGGATGAAGTATTTCTACTTGATGATGCGTAGGCTGAGATTGTGCCGTTACTAAGACTTATTGTACTGTTACCAAAGTAAATCTGCCCCCCACCATCATTGAGATCAGAATATAGATTCAAGTCCAATGCTCCGGAACTAGACGTAATATCTGCATTAATAATTATATTATTGGCAGCATCAAATTGTAGTGAGGCATTACCACCGGCTGTTTTTGATATTGCACTACTTAGTGTGATATTACCTGCTTCAGTACCACCCGATGCCCCTGTAGAAACTAAAACGTTAGAGCCTGCATTCAAAGCAGTATTAATCACATTATTATCAAGTGTCGAACTATCAGCACTCGCATTAAAATTAGGAGTCAAAGGATCAAGGTTACCTGCGCCTGCTACGATATTGATATTGTACGGATCAATAAGCCATGTACCTCCCAGCCCATTATTAGCAGTTACATCTGGTGCGAAGGTACCAAGATCAAGGTAATGACCGGATGTTTCAATAAAACCACCATTGCCAGATAGTTCTCCACCTGTAGCTTCTAACTGTCCATACATTCGGCTTGCACCATCAGACCAGACAATAATCTTGCCACCATCACCCTCAATTAGAGCATTTGCTTTAATCAATGCACTTTGGGCAACAAAGCTTGATTGGGCATTTTTCACAGTAGTATTCGCTCCTTGATAGTCACCACCAATTAATATCTCACCCCCAGCTGTCTGACCTGACGAGTCGATAATTGCATCATCAATAATACCAACTTGCTCGCCAAGTATTTTAACCTGACCACCTTGAGATGACGCTGATATGGCTGTCACTTCACCACTGACAAGTGTTGTACCAGATTGACTTTCAACAGTAATACTTCCAGCATCGCCTAAGTGATTATTGACTGAAGTAATGCTCGTTTCAGTTAAAGTAATATCAGCTTGAGCCACAATGCGTATAGAGCCAGATTCGTCTTGACTAATACTTGTCGCACTTACCTCACCACTTTGGCTGATAGTGCCAGCAAAGATGTCTATGGCCCCACTCTCGCTTAATACTTTACCCAGGTTTAATACTTCATTTTCAGCTGCTTGAAGTAAAAAACGAACTTCGGGGTTATCAAGGTTGGTTAATACTAGCTCTTGACCAGCAGCTAAAACAATATTCCCGCCATCAGACTCAATAATGCCGTTATTATTAATATCAGGCGCGATTAAAATAATATTGCCATCTACTCCAGCACGAATAATACCTTCATTAAGAATACTATTCTCACTATCTCCAGCTGCAAAGTGATAATTGCCCGACAAAAAATCACTATTACTTAAATTAAGCGTTGAGGCTATTAAGCTCTGCGTATCAACAAATGAGTTGGCACCAAACACAATTCCATTAGGATTAATCAAAAAGACTTGGCCGTTAGAAATAAGGCTACCCATTATTTCACTCGGGTTTTGGCCAACAACTCTATTTAATACCGCACTTTGACTGCTTTGCTGAATAAAACGGGTGACTTCGCCTTGCCTAATAGAAAAATCTTGCCAATTAATAATCGCATTGGGACTATTGGTGATATTAGTCACCCCTGGTACTGAGGTATTAATATTCACTTGCCCATTAATAATCTGTGCACCTGCAGGGTTTGCAGCTACTTGACCAGAAATAACAGCTAGAAATACCATTAGACTTAAGGTTTGAATAAGAATAAATTTCGATAGCATCATCATTAAAACTGTAAACTCACTGAAGCGTGAATATGGTTATGATTATCAGAAGTTGCAACACCTTGTCTAAGAGTGTGCCCCCAGTCTAAGCTAGTTTGCACTTTTCCCTGCCATAACCAACGAAGTCCCAATCCAATACTTGCTAAATGCCATTGATCCTTGATATCTGCCGCTGTAACAATATTGTGGCTACGTCCTTGGCCATAATCGTAAAAAGCTAATAAGTTCAGTCCATGCCAAGCTGGGGCATAAGCTTCTAGAGTTAAATTTTGTCCAATATCAGAACCTGCTTCACGCTCATTATAGCCACGCACACTTGAGCTACCACCAATACCAAATTGCTCTCCAGAGATAAGAGGTTCATTACTGTATTGCCCATTCAAATTAGCTCTAAATTGCCAGTTACCACTATTTAATACTGCAAAAGCTCCATAGCGAATTAAATCCCAACTGGCTTTAGCATCAGATCTCGACTCAAGGTAGGCTACATCATCATTTCTGCTGCCCACTTTCATGTTCTTTGACCAAGACAGGTTATGCCCTAAGGTAAATCCATTCCATTTAGTGCTGCCACTATAGGTGAAAGTTAATGGTGTGCTTCTTACCTCTGGTGCAATATCTACAGCATTGAAGCCGACGGCTGAAAAGAGTACGGTATTATTAAAAAACCGGTTATCAAAACCAATATCAAATTGATGGTTATAAGCTTCAATGTTATGCAGCGTTGTGGTGTAGTGAAACCCAAACATTTCACCTGTTCCTGACACATCTAGTGTACTTTCACCGAGTGATAACTGACCAGTATCAACATCTGATTTAGCATAATAGCTGCTTAACCAACTGTTATATTTATAAAAGGGAATAGCGTAGTTAAACCCGTATTGTCGAACATCACGAGTATGATTTGGTGATGTTGTATAATTCAGATTAATTCGGTGATCTTTATTCCATAAATTACTGTATTGATACCCCCCAGTGACTCGCATATTACCCGTGTCATCTGAGCCAGAATTATTAATACTCAATGAATACTGAGATGGGTCACTATCGATGATATCAACTTTAGCAACAACCTCATCAGCTAAATCTCCTTGTTTAAATACAACATTAATCTCTTTATTAGGGTGATTATTAGCAACCTTTATTTGGTTTGTAAGATATACGGTATTAGGTGAGTCAGCCAACTTCAATTCTGGGACAGAAGCTATTATATTTTCTTCGTCAAAGTATTTATTGCCCTTGATTTCGATACTACCTAATGCAATCGGAATTACTTTTAATGTAATTTGACCATTATTGACATCTTGAGGAGGCAATATTACACGATAAAAAGCAAAGCCAGAGTCACGGATCAATCGTTCCAGTTGTAAAGAAACGTCTAATAAATCATTTATCCCGTATTCTTTACCTTTAAATCGACTGAGTAATAAATTAGCATCATTTGGGGAGATCGGCATCGCCCCCTCCACCTGAAAGTCCTTGACAATAAAACGAATTTTCTCCGGTGGGACAGCATAGGCTGATAATGGGGTTAAAGCACCAATAGCAAGAGCCAGAAAAAAAATATGATGCAAGTATTTAATTGTTCGTTTCCAAGTGTGGCCTAGAAAAAATTCTTAATAAGAGTCCGACTTTAACAAACTCAATGAGTTTTTTCAAAACATCTTAAATGAAGATCAACATTTTAACTAACTATTTTAGTTTTAAAAACTCAGTTTAGGGAGCGATTTAATTTATAAAATCTCATGATTTCTTATCGAATTAATAAGAAGTTAGTATTACTTTCCAATAACATTCGAGTTGTAAAACTACCAAAAAAGAAACCATGAACTTTACCATGGCTAAATGCACCCATAGCTGTCACATCGATTTCATTTTCTTGTTGATAGGCTGTTAACTCATCAACAGCTTCTCCAACAAGTGTTTTGGTGGTGATTGCCACATTTGATTTTTCGAACACGGCTGTGGCTTCATCAATTAATGCTTGAGCATCATCAAGCGTGCTCTTAACACTAACGATATGAAGCTCTAAAGCTTGATTGCAAAAATGACCTTGAGCGATAAGTTGCAATGCTGTTTTTGATGTTGGACTACCGTTGTAGGCAAACATCATTTTCTTCGGCGTAGAGAACTCACCTTTGACAATAAACACAGGTGTATGAATAGCTCTTATAGCTTCTTCTAGTTGAGCTCCTAAGCCTTGTTTTTCACCCACATGATCTTCGCCTTTTGATCCTAATACAACCATTGATAATTCAGATTCTAAATCAACCAATGCTTCAGGTAGTGAGCCATGACGTTGCTTGGCAATAATGTCTACTAAGCCTGCTTGCTCTGCTTTGTCACGTGCATTATTAATAATGGTTTTACCATCAGCAATCAACTGTTTGCTTTCTAATCGTTCTTCATCAGAAAGCTCTTCTAATAAATTTTCTTTCATATTCGGCGTTAAATTGCCTTCATGATGAGGAATATCACTATGATGTGAATGCTCAATAGTATGTAAAAACTTAACTGGAGATTGGCTTTGCTTAGAAATCCAAATCGTATAATCAATAACAGAGTTGCTTAAGTTAGAACCATCTATTCCAGCTAGGATAAGCCCTTTAATTGCAGCAGTCATTCTTAATGTCCTCCCATGATTTTTTCAATTTCTTCAGGTTTGTCATGTACAGCAAATTTATCTAACAATGTCTCACTAGCATCATTCAATCCAATAATACTGACATCAGCACCTTCACGACGCAACTTAATAACGACCTTGTCTAAAGCCGAAGCAGCAGTAATATCCCAGAAGTGAGCACGATGTACATCAATAACAATTTTATCTACTGCCTCTTTGTAATCAAAGAATGCAATAAAGCGTTCAGATGAATTAAAGAATATTTGGCCGATAACGTTATAAGTTCGTGTATCTGATGCATCATCATAGTGAGAGTCAACATACATAAACTGACTTAAACGTTGAGCCATAAATAATGAGCCAATCAATATACCAGTAAACACACCAATCGCTAGGTTATGTGTCCAAACGACAACAATTACAGTAGCAATCATTACTGTTGAAGCACTTGTTGGGTTGGTTTTAAGCTCTTTAATCGAGATCCAGTTAAACGTACCAATAGACACCATGATCATGACAGCAACTAATGCTGCCATAGGTACAATTTTCAAAATATCACTCAAGAAAACAACCAGTATTAATAACACTACACCGGCGACCATTGCTGATAAACGACCACGACCACCAGATTTAACATTAATGATAGATTGACCAATCATGGCACAACCGGCCATACCACCAATAAGACCTGAACCTATATTGGCAATACCTTGGCCTTTACATTCACGCTTTTTATCACTTTCCGTATCGGTTAATTCATCGATTACGTTCGCTGTTAGTAATGATTCTAATAAACCAACAACAGCAATAGATACTGAGTATGGCAGCACGATTAATAATGTTTCCATATTAAAAGGTACATCAGGCCATAAAAAGATAGGCAATGTATC
>ENA-OSET01005876-OSET01005876.1-sediment-metagenome-genome-assembly--contig:-NODE-5876-length-10196-cov-4.305663_pt1 | contig 10196 bp, 6 predicted proteins | sample MGYA00237882_ERZ534229 | MGnify/ENA primary metagenome ERZ534229 (study PRJEB26408, sample SAMN06266212) | sediment metagenome | isolation source: Hudson Canyon methane seep mesocosm | place: USA:Hudson...
CTAGTACTGTAATGGTCGATAATGTATTTATTGTCTAGATTGTATCGAGAGTCAGGGTGCAATTCTGGCGCCCCAGGATCTAAATCACCTATTTTCAAATCTTTTTGGTAATAAAGCCCAATACCGCACCCTAAAATCGCAATTAGTATTGATATAGGGGCAACACTTGGATGCGCCATAAACGATAGTACACGCCATTTTTTATCCCCGTGTTCTTCCACATGCTTAGCATGCCTCAGACCATTCTTACTTAAGCCAATAAAGGATATCAACACAGGATGAAGAATTAGGTTCGTCACAATAATAACAGCAACACCGATTCCGGCCGCTACTGCCAAATCTTTGATGACGTCTATTTCAATAAACAAGAGAGTAAGAAACCCGAAAGCATCTGAAATCAAAGCCAATATACCTGGACGCACTAGAGCCCTAAAAGACAGACGAGCACTCATTAAGGGGTTAAACCCTTGTGATTGCTCTACCGCTAGTTGATTAACAATTTGCACCCCATGACTAATTCCTATCGCAAACACCAAGAAAGGCACAAGCACTGAGTACGGATCGACGCCATATCCCAATAAGTTCAAAATCCCTAATTGCCAGATTACCGCTACGATCGAAGTAAGAATAGGCACAACTGTTCCCACAATGCACCGTGAATACACAAATAAGAAAACAAAGGTTAAACCAATGGTAATAAATGCAAAGGCTACAATAGAACCAATACCCTCGAGTAAATCACCCACTTTCTTCGCAAATCCAATGATATGGATATCAATACTAGGGTTTTTAGCCCTGTACTTATCTCTTACCTTCTCCTCAAGCTGCAAAGAAAAATCTTTATAATCAAGTGGTTGCTGCGTTTCAGGATTGATTTCAAATAAAGGTAAATAGATAATAGTAGATTTAAAATCATCTGCTACCAAGCGGCCAACCTGACCAGATTTAAGTACATTCTGCCGCAATGACTCTAGACTTATATCGGAGCCATCATAACCATCCGGAATAACTGGCCCCCCCTGAAAACCTTCTTCTGTCACTTGGATCCAACGGACATTAGGCGTCCAAAGAGATTTCATACCTGATCGATCAACGCCCGGCAAGTAAAATAATTCGTCGGTAATTTCACTTAAGGTTTGCATGTAAGCCTTATTGAAAACATCGCCTGAACGAACAGATACAGCTACACGAATTGAGTTCCCTAAGTTCTCTAAGTCTTCACGATTATCAAGCATATTGACAATAAAAGGGTGCTCTAAGGGAATAAGACGCTCAAATGATGCATCTGGCTTAATTTGTGAGGCGTTATAAGCGAAAAATGCCGTCATAAATGTGAAAATAGCTATTATTATCATTCTATTTGAAAATATTAGCCGTTCTATGATTGAACCTGACCCTACCGCTTCTATATGCTTTAGTGCAGAATCATTATTTGAGCTGGACATCCATCAATCCTCTTAAATCCGGTATATAAGTTTGTTTGTTATCAGTTTTTTTCAGGTCAAATGACTAAAGATTTGTACCTGATGGATCTGTAATATTAATACCAGCTTCACCCACCATCACTACATGGGAGGATTGAACATAAATAGCCGATGCGTTTCCTAAACGGTTCCCCCTAATAGTTTCTGTAAACGTTCGCCCACCATCATTACTTAACAAGACCGAACCAGCCGTACCCACTAATGTTATTTTTTCAAATTTATTTACCGCAGCAGATAACATAGAGCTTTCTGTCGCGACCTCAATTTTCACCCATGAATCGCCGGCGTCTTCAGAACGATAAATATTTCCTCTTAAACCGAAAACCAATACAACATTAGCATCATTCGTTCCCGTTACACCAAAAAATGAGCCTGTATAGGGGCTATCTAGCGCCTCCCAACTCTCACCGTTATCGGTAGATCGGAATATTATTCCCCCCTCACCTACAATGAAGATTGCACCACCTTGAATAGAGTTGATTGCATTCAAGTGAAAACGGTCAGGATTATCTATCCGGTCACCATAATTACCCCAAGTCTCGCCACCATCTGCCGTTTTGAAAAAATAGCCGTATGCACCAACAGTGAAACCTTCTTTAGTTGAACTAAATAACACATCCAATAAAGGCTTGCTTGCCCCTACCTGTGCATCGGACCTCGCATCCTCAACAGCAAATGCAGCCTCTTCAACTTCATACTGTAAGTCTTCAGACTCTTCTTCAGGTACAGTCTCTAACTCAAGTTGCATTTCAGCTAACCGGTGTTCAGATTGCGTGATAATCATTTTATTAGCCTGATCACCATCAAATTGTTTATCCCAGTTAATCCCACCATCAACCGTTTTAAGGATCACCCCGGAATGACCAACCGCCCAACCTCTATTTTCAACAACAAAGTCGACAGCCGTTAATAATACAGATACAGGTACTTTTGCCTGTTTCCATGTCTTGCCTTCATTGTCTGAATATAAGGCATGACCTCTTGCACCAACAGCAACAACCCGATTGCCCGACAAGTCAACATCGAGCAACAAGCTTTCTGAGGCTAGCTTTGATTCAACTGATGGCGTATTAAGCACATCTTCAACCCCCAGTGTTGAACCGCTCAATAAACTTAAGCCCATCAGACTTATGGCTGCTCCATAACGAAATTTGGAAGTTAGTACGTTCATTTATCAGCCTTTTTACTTAATTTTTAAAATAGTTACCAACATCAATCAAAAACGGTAACAATTATCATTTGTAAACAAACACTACGGTTACCAATCATCGACCTCTACGTCTTAATGATGATGGCTTGAAGTAACGTTTATTGGGTATTTTATTCTCAAAGACGGGCGCCAGTTTTTCTTCAGAATAAAAACCGTTCATGCTGTAGCGCTTCGACTGAAGATCGTGATACAAATCACCACCAGACCATACACCGGGTAATTCATAGTAATTTTTCAATAATGCCATACTGATATGCCACAACTCGCCACGGTTATCATATTGATCCACCATCGCAATACCCCAGCTATCTTCATCAATATAAAACACACGCTTCTTGTAGATGTGACGCGCATTTCCTTTCAAATTTGCTTCAACGACATGAACTCGATGCTGCTCCCAGCGAACATAATCTGGATTAATATGCCCAGGCATCACTAAATCTTTATACTTCACACCTTTCTCACCAACCTTATAGTTATTGTAAGGTATAAAGAATTCTTTCACGCCTTTATAGTCCCAGGTATATCTATCTGGCGAACCGTTATACATATCAGTATCGTCTGCAGTACGAGTATTATCAGAAGATGCAATAGGAGAGTCATAAGCTAAATTAGGTGCACGTCTGACACGACGCTGACCCGAGTTGTAATCCCAAGCGCCTCGTTTGTCTTTTATCTGGTCAATCGTTTCATGAACAAGTAGTGCCCCGCCTGCCAATCTTGCAGGGGCCTTGTTAAAGGTTAAGAAGTAAAACAAGATATTGTTCAGCTTCTTAAAGCTTCCTTTAGGATTATGGAAATTAAAAAATATTTCCTGCTGCTTGGTGATAAGTGAATAACTTCCATCCCGCTGAACAGGAATTTCATTTGACCTTGAAGTAATAAATATACCTCTCCAGCGGGTTAAATGGTTCCACATCGCCTGTAAGGCTTTTTCTTCGTTTCGCCCATGAAGAATAGGGAAAGGTATACCGCCAAATGCATTGACAATACCCACGCCACCTTTAGACAAACTCGATGTTAAGGAATTCTTTTTGGTATTATCCAAAATCCATTCAGGCATATTATGTGTACGATGGGTGGGATACACATTTATTTTGAACGTATCGGTATAAGATTCAAACAAAGCCATCTGACCCGGCGTCAAGTATTTCTTGAAGCCTTTATAATTACTTTCATCAATCGTAAATTTGATATCTTCAGATGCAAATGGATCAATATGATGCATTCCCGATCCGGTATAACCAGCAGGTATTTCCGTTAACCCCCCTGTCCATGCGGGAATGGTTTTATTCTTATTCCCAGACTTTATAGAGCCAAATGGGGTAAGTGACTTCCCCAGCTTATTCGCTTCTTTCGACGATACTTTCGCATTTGCATTAACCGCACTTAAAAGAAGTGCTAAAACACCGCATAGCAAAACTGACTTGTTGTTCATATGATTACCTTGAAACACACCAAATTTTATAAATTAGTTCTTTTTTATAAAGGAATTATTGAATTCACCCGACTAAACGCATTTATTTCATCACGGGCCCAGCACAGTCACCTCCAGAAGCTGCACTTACATGACATACTTTTCAAACAACATCAGAAAAATTAGCCATCCTATTAATTTTTAGCACATTTTTAGCATCTGTCTACGTTAACTTTGTTATAAAATATATCCGAAGACTTAAAAAACAAACTAAATATTTGATTAAGGATAGTCATAGAAAGGCATGCTAGCCAGAAGCTCGCACTAAAATAGTACAAATAAAAAAGCAGCCATGTTCTAGCTGCTAATTCATTTGTACTATGATTTGCTGTTTCACATAGTGAAACTTTACTGAGGGAGGCTTTTTTCTACCACTTCTCGTACGTCTTTTGATAAATTATCTTTACCGTGTATTCGCTTTAATTGATCAATCATCAGCTGCTGCCTTGAATCATCAAATTTTTGCCAACGCGTTAATGGTGTCAGTAGTCTTGAAGCAACTTGCGGATTGAGATCATCTAGCTTAATGATTTGATCTGCCAAGAATGCATAACCACTTCCAGAAACATCATGAAACTGTACTAAATTTTGATTACAGTAAACACCTATTACCGATCTCACCTTATTCGGGTTAGTGATTTCGAAGTCAGGAAGCTTCATCAATTCATTTAGTCTTGAAAGGTCCATAAATTTTGCGCTACTGGCCTGTACCGAAAACCATTGCTCAATGACCTGCGCATCGTCTTGCCATTTATCATGGAAACTTAACAACGCCTCATCAGCGACTTCTCTGTTTCCAGAATTTACCAAGGCACTTAATGCTGCATGGCTATCGGTCATATTACCCGACTCACCAAATTGTTTCTGAGCCTTCTCAAAAAAGAAACTACCTGCATTAACAGATAATAACGACAAGGCCATATTTTTTAGCGCCCGCTGAGACATGCCTCCATAACTCAAGTCCAGCTGCCCACTTTCTGAGACATTCCTAAGATAAACAGCCTGAAGCTCTGCCTCCAAACGCGTCGAAATCTCAGATCGCACAAACTCCCTAGCCTGATGAATGGCATCTATATCCGCCACCTTTGACAGTTGAACCAGGTATGATGCTGCTGGAAGAATCATTAAACTGCATACCATTGCTTTATCAAGCTCTTCATTATTCAGAATATCTCTAAATGCCTCGACATAAGATTCAGGTACAGCTAAAGGCTGCCCACTTTGACAGTCTTTGACCAGTCCTTGTAGAATTTTTACAGATAAAGTTTGCCCCGCATCCCAACGATTAAATCCATCGCTATCATTTTTCATTAAAAATAATAGTTGTTCATCACTGTAGTTATAAGATAATTTTACCGGTGCCGAAAAACCCCGCAATAATGAGGGGATTGGCTCCTGATCCATATTCTCAAATACTATTTCGTCTTCAGGCTTACGCAGCTCAAATACCCAGCTTGTCTTCCCTTCGGCTTGCGGGATTGGAAGACCTACGCCATCAGCGTCAAGCAAACCTAATATTATAGGGATTTGAAAAGGCTGCTTCGTAGCTTGGCCTGGCGTTGCCGGGCAAGATTGGGAAAATTTTAGCGTATAGCGCTTTTGCGATGCATCATATCGTGAACTCACTTGCACCTCAGGCGTACCACCCTGGTCATACCACGCCTTAAACTGGGCGAGGTCTCGTCCAGAGACACTTTCCATAGCGGCAACAAAATCTTCAGTCGTAACTGCTTGGCCGTCGTGTCGTTCAAAATATAAATCACTACCTGCCCGGAATAATTTCTCCCCAAGCAAAGTATGTAACATTCGCACTACTTCAGCGCCTTTTTCATACACAGTTAAGGTATAAAAATTAGATATCTCCATATAGGATGAAGGCCTAATAGGATGCGACATAGGGCCAGCATCTTCTGCAAATTGTGCAGTTCGAAGCAAATTCACATCCTCAATACGCTTTACCACCTTCGAGTTCATATCTGCAGAATATTCTGAGTCTCTAAAAACAGTAAAGCCTTCCTTCAAACTAAGCTGAAACCAGTCACGACAGGTGACTCGGTTTCCAGACCAATTATGAAAATACTCATGAGCAACAATTGCATCTATTCGTTGATACGCGTTATCTGTCGTGGCGTCTGATTTGGCCAATACGCATGATGAGTTAAATATATTAAGACCTTTGTTTTCCATTGCCCCCATATTGAAATCATCAACAGCAACAATCATAAAAATATCGAGGTCATATTCACGCCCATAAACATCTTCATCCCATTTCATCGAGCGTTTTAAGCAATCCAGAGCATATGCACATTTATCAGAATTTTTATGATCAACAAATATTTTCAAGTCGATCGTTCTACCGCTGCAGGTTGTAAACGTATCTTGTTGACAATATAAATCGCCCGCTACGAGCGCAAACAGATAACACGGTTTTGGGAAAGGGTCATTCCAGGTGACGAAATGTCGCCCCTCATCTAAGTCTCCCGAGTCAATTGGATTGCCATTAGATAACAAGTCTGGATAACGTTTTTTGTCGGCTTCTATACGCGTGGTAAAAACTGTCAGCACATCTGGACGATCAAGATAGTAAGTAATCCGCCTGAAGCCTTCAGCCTCACACTGGGTACAAAACATAGCTGACGACTTATAAAGACCTTCCAGTCGCTTATTATCTTGCGGCTTGATCCAAGTATCACATTCAAGCGTAAACTCAGCAGGAACATCTTTAAGTATTAATTCATTTTCATCTACAAAATACTGATCTTCAGATAGCACCTCGCCATTAACTTTGACTGAACGAAGCGCAAGCTCCTCACCCGCCAAACATAAATCCGCACCACTAATACCGTTTTCATGCTTTATTTTTAACGTTGAACTAACGAGAGCCCCATCTTCAAAAAGCTGAAACCTTAAGCTCAATGACGTTATTTTAAATTCAGGCGCAAGGTAGTCTTTTAAATAGGTCGTTTTTACTAGAGCATCCGTCATAACAGGTTTGCTTCCTTTTCGGTATCTGATGTTAAATCAGTGGTAGGGATAATCACGTCGGAATATAACGAAATATCGTAAGAGCTGTGTTTACGCACATTAAAACAACCCGTATCAAAAATTAAGTACTGCCCTTTTATCGCTATCAAGGTACCTTCTACCTCTGTTTGCTTGTCTAAATTAAAGGTTTTAATTTTTTCAGGCCATTGAATGTGTGGGTACTCAAAACTAAGGGGCTCTTGAGTAAGTGGTGTAATTTGATCAGGATAACGACTCTGCAAATCGGCCAACCCCTCTTTGGCCAAGACCATTAATTTCTCCCTTTCGAGCTTCAAGTCAACTGGACTAATGTCATGTTTGAGCATCTTCCGCCAATTGGTTTTATCCGCTACCCACTCCTTCATCATGACTTCCACTAAGCCAGATAACTGCCGAGTGGCCACTGAAAAAATCGGCAATGCTTCAACTGCACCTTGATCAATCCAACGAGTCGGCATTTGTGTATGCCGAGTTATACCCACCTTCAAGCCAGATGAGTTCGCAAGATAAACAATATGCTCCTGAAAACAAAAATCTTCAGACCACGCTGTATCTCGACATGTTCCCGCTTGATAGTGACAAAGCTCTGGGCTCATCATGCATCGGTCACACTGTGGTAACGAAATAAAACAAGGGTAGCAATATCCCTGACTAAAACTCTTTTTGGTTTTTCGCTGACAGTGCGAGCAACGTATTTCACCATTAGAAACAATGCGTAATGACTTGCCAATAAATGACGACATTGGAATCGCATGTTCACCCACATTTAGCACATAAGAAACGGGCTGTTGATGTTCCACCGACATTTTGGCAAGCCTGCCAGAAGCAAGAGACGCCATATTTACCTACCTGTTAGTTCGTTAAAATCTTAATAGTACTTGTATCATCATCCCCTTCTCCTGAGGATTTTGGTCCACAAGAGGATGTTTTTTTCTTAGCGTCTACAAAACCAACTTTCTTATCCTCATCAAATTCATGCTTAGATTCGTACAACATGACGGCCTGAAGACAGATTTCTTTTTGCTGCTTACTTAATACCCGCCCATCTTGCCACTTTCCCATTTCAAGCGCGTCTCTGAAACGGGCATAAATTTCTGGGTCGATCGACTCTGCTGTACTTTCAAAACTCATTATATTTCGCCTTTAATACTTTGGAGGCAGAGTATCAACCCACCCAATCTGACTCAATCAAATAATTGAAAATATTTCAGGAACGCGCTTTACTTTGCAAATGATAATCATTATTATTTACATTAAGTTTTGATGACAAGCAGCTCCAACCGTTTGAAGTCAAAGCTTGGTCTCTCTCATCTACACATTTTTATGTGAACCCCAAGGCGAATAACCTTGGGGGTCTTTTCCTACTTCTTACGCAAAAGCCTTTCATTCACAAAAAGTGTTACAGCTCCCCATATTACCCCGGCAAATAAGCCATACAGGTGCGCCGCATTCGCCATTCGCCCCCAGCCTAGCCATTCCGTTATAGGGGTATAACCCAAAATCAACCAGCCAATACTAAATTTCATTAAAGCACTGGGGAAAAATATTGTTGGTTGAAAATATTTCCATAGCCAACAATAACCAACTAAGCCATACACTACACCAGACATCCCGCCAAACAAAAAACTGGTTTCAAGTAGCTGGGCGATATTAGAAATGATAGAAACAAAGATTACCAAGGCAATAAATGATATTGAGCCTTTCTGAATTTCAAGCTGCCCCCCCAAGACCCACAACATCAATAAGTTAAAGGTAATGTGCATCAAATTGAAGTGTATAAAATCTGGCGTTAACACCCGCCACATTTCACCCATCGCTAATAACTCGATCAAACCATTCCACCGCCCTGAGATAGAGCTCAGGTCGAAGCTTAACTTGAAGGGATCAAGAATTAACATTGCTCTTAAAAATGGGCCGCCCTGCCCAAAATCACTCAAAAAAGCAAAAATAGCACTGACAAAAATTAAGATGAAGATAACCGGGGCTTGCCGAGGCGTCGCCCTAATATAATTTAATAAATATTCATCACTAGAAGGCGCACCGGACTTAGTCCGCTTTAAATTATCAGAAAGCTGACCCTTTACCCAAACCTGAAATTCAGGCTCTATTAAGTATCGTTCAAGAGCCTGCTCCACTTGCGCTTTATGCCGCTCATTCGACATCAAAATAACCTGCATTCCCTCAAATTCGGTAATTCTATGCTGTAGACCTTCAGATAAAAGCCATTGACTGAAAATAGATAAATCACTACCCAGAGGCGCTTTAGCTACTTGCTTCATTATTCTTAACATCCACCCAAACAAATTTTTCCTGACTTAGGACCTTTTCATCATCCATCCTATAAGCAACCAATTTCCCATATTTCACGGCACAATAATCTAAACAGGCAATATTTGACTGAATTGGCTTTGGCTCTGTGGATATCCAGTAATGCCCAACAAAGACCGGCATCTCTGTTAACGGGTAGCTAAGAAGCTGCTGATGCTCTATTGCAGTCAGCGGTTTCTTTGCTATCTCTGGTGGTAAAGCGTCTGGCTGAAACACAACGTCTTCATAGTGTTCAGGCTTATCGCTCCAAAACTTGGTTCTGAACATGCTGCGAGACAAACCATCTTTACCGAGCATTGTTTCACCATTTGGCAGTATCAATGAGGTACCGCGAGTCAACTTATCAATTAAGCGACTCTCAAAAGACCCAACCAAGGAGGATAAATGTAGTAAGTCTTCAGTAATGCACCCTGTAGGTGAGCTCAGTTTTAATCGTTCGATAGCATGATCATCCCAACAGGCATGAACAACCCTGAAGTGTTCTTTTTCGAGGAAGAGAGGGATTTCATGAAACCAGGCTAAAAACTCTGTCCATTCATGTTGAAAATTCTGAAACTGCTCCAAAGTCTCACTTATTAAACGGTGATGCCTAGCATTATGCTCTCTTAAATACTGTAAACCGCTATTTTTTCGCCCCTGTGTACAGTAACACATTGCATTATATTCATGGTTA
>ENA-OSET01005878-OSET01005878.1-sediment-metagenome-genome-assembly--contig:-NODE-5878-length-10192-cov-60.278695_pt1 | contig 10192 bp, 4 predicted proteins | sample MGYA00237882_ERZ534229 | MGnify/ENA primary metagenome ERZ534229 (study PRJEB26408, sample SAMN06266212) | sediment metagenome | isolation source: Hudson Canyon methane seep mesocosm | place...
ATACAGGTTTGAAGGGTGCTTCAGAAGTGGCTGAAAAAATTCGAAAAAATATTCAAGGGACTGGAATTGAGCATTTGCACTCAGACGTCGAGAGTGTTGTGACTATTAGCGTTGGCACTTCAACATTTAAAGGTAAAATGGATGGCTCAGATGACCTAGTACGTCTCGCTGATGCTGCGCTGTATGAAGCGAAAAGAAATGGTCGAAACAGAGTAGAGCAGTCCTGACACTCTAAATTATACTTCCTTCGAGGACATCGCTACAGCCTGCTTTGGGTCGACAAGCGCCCTTTGAACGATTCGTCGCTTACGTGCCAACAGCAGTCATTCGTTTAACGGTATGGTTGATGACTACATGGGATGCTTAGAGTCCTTCGCATTTACGTATAAAGTGCTGATTTTATATTTTTATTCATTAAACGAAATATATTTTCCACTTTTAATCAGAACTCGTAATCAAGTTTATAAATTAATTTGAGACCAAATAACAGTATATAATTATATGATTAACATTTAGTGCTTAATTGAAAGAGTCCGTGAATGAGTTGTATATTTTCAAAGTCAAAAACAATTAACTTTATAATTTTTCTTCTTTCTGTATTTTCAATAATAGCGAGGGCAGGCGAACCTTTAGAAAAAGTCTCTTTACAGCTCGATTGGAAATATCAGTTTCAATATGCTGGTTTTATCATGGCTAAGGAAAAAGGCTTCTATAAAGATGTAGGACTAGAGGTTGAGCTTCTAGAATATGAAGATAGCATCGATATTGTTGAAAGTGTGCTTTCTAGACAAAATAATTACGGTATCTACAATTCTAGTGTTTTGATTAGTGATGGTCAGATAAAACCTACGATATTGATGGCAACGTATTATCAAAAATCCCCACTTATCTATGTTACGCAAAAGAATATAAAGCAGCCTAGTGATCTCGTTGGTAAGACAATAATGGGAACAGCAGATGAGCTGAAAAATAGTTCACTTGCACTAATGCTAGACCATTTTTTTGTTAATAAAAATAATGCTGTATTTCATAATCATTCGTTTGATATACAGGAATTTGCCGATCGTAAAGTAGATGCGATGAGTGCATTTAGAACCAATCAGCTTTTTGAACTCGATAAACAAAATATTGAATACAACATCATAGACCCAGCTGATTACGGCTTTTCTATGTCGGCTGTTAATTTATTTACCTCATTCTCAGAAGCACTGAATAACCCCGATCGAACACGAAAGTTTATACGTGCATCTAATAAGGGCTGGACTTATGCCTTAGCTCACCCTGAAGAAGCCATCGGCATCATCTATGAGCAATACTCTCAACAAAAAAGCCTAGAAGCCCTTGCTTACGAAGCTGAAGTCACACAAAAAATGATGTTAGTCGATTTTTTCGATATTGGTACTACCAATAAAGAGCTTAGTACCCGTGTAGTAAAGCAACTTCAATACAGTGGCTTACTCTCAGATGACGAAAAACTTGGCACTTTTATCTTTGAAGATGCACTTAGAGAATTTGGAGAAACGGTTAATTTTACTGAAGCTCAAAAAGTGTACTTACAAAATAAAAAAGATATAACCATGTGCGTTGATCCAAACTGGATGCCTTTTGAATCCGTTAAAAATGGCAAGCATATTGGTATTACTGCGGATGTAATAAATAAATTTAGGCAACAGTTGCCCATACCTATTAGGTTAATTGAAACAGACAGTTGGCAAGAGTCCATAGTAAAAGCAAAGCAACGGCAATGTGATATTTTCTCCCTTGTTGCTGAAACACCTGAACGCTTGAAATACATGGATTTCACTGCGCCTTATATTGACCTTCCAATTGTATTAACAACAAAAATGGATACGTTTTTTATCGATGACATTGCACAAGTAAAAGATAAGAAAATAGGCATTGTTAAAGGTTACGCAATCGCAGAAGAATTACGAAATAAAATCCCTGATTTTAATATTGTAGATGTACCATCAATACAAGATGGTTTAGCACGTGTAGAAAGCGGTGAACTTTATGGTTATATCGATAATTTAATGGTTGTTGCAAACTACATTCAAAAGGACTTCACAGGCGTTCTGAAAATATCTTCTCGGCTTGATGGTAATGTGAGTCTAGCTATCGGAACTCGCAACGATCAACCTGAGGTTAAGGAAATATTTGAAATTCTCATTAGTAACCTCAAAGAGGAAGAGTTACAGGCAATTTATAATAAATGGGTTGCTGTAAAACAAGAACCCAACTTTGACTATAGTTATGCTTGGAAATTATTAGTCATTATGATTTTGATTTTATCTGGTTATATATTTCATTATATCAAGTGGAAAAAACTCAACGACTCACTCTTAACGTTGTCATCAACTGATAAATTAACGGGGCTCTATAATCGCGTAAAAACCGATGAGCTACTATTGGTAAATAAGGCTAGTTTAGATCGCTATGGTATCGAAACAGCGGTAATTCTATTAGACATTGATTTATTTAAAGATGTTAACGACAAATATGGTCATTTAGCAGGTGACAAAGTGTTAGTGGAATTTTCCTCTATACTTAAGCAAAACGTGAGAAGTACAGATTATGCTTGTCGTTGGGGCGGTGAAGAATTTATTATTGTATGTCCAAATATAAATTTAACTGATGCAATCAAACTTGCTGAAAAACTGCTAGATAACATTAGACGTTATATTTTCTCGGAAATTGGACATATGACAGCAAGTGCAGGTGTCACTGTAATGTCTAAGAGTATGATAATTGAAGATACAGTTAAAGATGTTGATGTGGCGCTTTATCGATCTAAAACAAATGGGCGAGATCAGGTTTCTATTGCTAGCTCATCTGATGGTGTGATTGACTAAATAGAAGTATAAGTGTCCGCTTCGGGTCGACAGCTGATCTTAATGCATTGCCGCTGTGTGCCACAAGCAGTCGTTCGTTTAACTGTATTATAGGTACTGATACAAATGGGAGGCCTACAGGACTACAGCTTGAGAAAAATAGTTTAGATCCCCTTCAAAATATTGATCTAGATCAAGTATAAGTTAGATGAGGTTTTAGAATGCTTCCTCAAGACCGATATACTACTATGATGTGTATGATTTTTCTTAAGGACGGGTAAATGAAAAAGAATCTTCCAATTTCAGATAAAGAAGTTCAAGTAAGTCAAAGCGACATTATTCTTTCAACAACAGAATTGTCTGGCGCAATCTCATATATTAACCCTGACTTTCTCAATATTTCAGGTTTTACTGAAGATGAGTTGATAGGAAAAAGTCACAATATTGTCCGACATCCAGAAATGCCTTCCGCTGCTTTTTCTGACTTATGGGACACATTGAAAGCTGGTAACTCTTGGTCAGGCATTGTCAAAAACCGCTGTGCTAATGGTGATTATTATTGGGTAAATGCTTATGTTACTCCCATTAATGATGATAATAGCAAAGTAATTGAATATCAGTCTGTTCGAGTTAAAGCGAAACCAGAGGAAGTACAACGGGCAGAACAGGTTTATTCTGCTCTTAATGCTGAGAAGTCAAATAAGGCGTTATCAACACCCTTCTTAAGTGTACAAAAGAAAATGCTGTTAGCTTTTGGCATATTACTTACTCCACTACTGTTTATTGTTAGTCAAAATACATCTCTTATCACAACGCTTATTAGTACTCTTGTAATACCTGCATCGTGGATTGCATCTAAATGGCTTTTAAAGCCAATATATCAAACACTTGATATTGCAAAAAAGTCTATTGGTAATAGAAATTATCATTTAACATCATTTATCTACACAGGACGAAATGATGAATTTGGAACTATTCAAATGGCGCTTAAAGCGAGTAAAGCTGAAACCAATGCCATTGTTGGTCGTGTTGGCGATGCTTCGAGAATTGTTATGGACACTGCATCTCAACTGGTCACTAATGTTGAAATAACAAATAAAGCCGTTGTCGACCTTCACTCTGAGACTGACATAATAGCCGTTGCAATGGAAGAATTATCTGCGACATCTCAAGGTATGGCTGATAATGCAAAAGCGGCTGCAGATGCATCACAAGAAACACATGAACTATCCCAAGAAAGTAAGTCTATTATTGAGAATGCTATTTCAGCCATTGATACCTTAGCAAGTGAAGTCGATAATTCAGCAACTGTTATTGAAACATTGGCAGAGGAAAGTAAAACAATTGATACAGTAGTTCAGGTCATTAGTGCTATCACTGAGCAAACTAACCTCTTAGCACTCAATGCCGCAATTGAAGCTGCTAGAGCAGGTGAAGCAGGCAGGGGATTTGCTGTAGTGGCAGATGAAGTAAGAACTTTAGCTAAACGCACACAAGACTCAACAGAAGAAATAAGAATAATGATTGAGAACATTCAGAGCCATACTGTCAATGCCAGTAACGTAATGAGGAAGAGCCGTACAACAGCAGAGGAAAGTATTAGTATTGCATCTCAAGCAGGGGAGTCACTGATTAAAATTGACCAAGCCTCACAGCGAACAGCAGATATGGTGGCTAATATTTCAAATGCGGCTAGCGAGCAAACATCTGTAGCTAACTCTATGGCAATGAATGTATCAAGTATTAATTCTAATGCTGAAACAACAGTTACAGAATCTCAAAAAACCGAAGAGTCAAGTTTAGCATTGGCAGAACAAGCAAGACGTCTCTCTGATCTGGCGAAACAATTTACGACAAAGAAAAATTAAGACTCCAGTATTGCTCAAAAACCGATGATATTTCATTAGTAGAAATACAAGTTAAAATTTAGTCCTTCCCTAATTGTTGTGAGTATAACTGTCCGCTGTGGGTCGAAAGCGACCTTTGAACAATTCGTCGCTAACGTGCCAAAAGCGGTCATTTCCCCATCAAATGTTCCAACTTAGTTGGATATATCAATAGTTGTTCAACAAGATATTGAACTCTTCAATAGCAATAGGTTTACTAAATAGATAACCTTGATAATTTCTACAACCTTCATCTAATAAGAATTGATATTGCTGCTCGGTCTCTACACCTTCAGCAATCACACTCAATCCTAGGTTGTGTGCCATAGATATTATAGTACGGATAATGGTTTGATCATTTCTATCTGTAATAAGATCTCGAACAAAAGATTGATCGATCTTGATCTGATCAAGAGGTAGCCTTTTAAGATATTGCAACGATGAATAGCCTGTCCCAAAATCATCCAATGAAAATTGAATACCTAATTCTGCCAACAGCTCCATTTTTGTTATTGTATCTTCAAGGTTATCTAGTAATAAACTTTCAGTTAGTTCTAACTTAAGTAAAGATGGATTAACATCATACTTATGAATACACGCTTGTACTCGGGAAATAAAATCCATCTGACCAAACTGTTTTGCACTGACATTAACCGATAATGTGAAATCTCGTGTTTGGGAATCTTGTTGCCATAAATTGAGTTGAGCGCATGCCGTATCAAGTACCCATTGACCTATAGCTAGAATAGCTCCTGTTTGTTCTGCAAGTGGAATGAAATAAAATGGCGAAATTATCCCGCGTTCTGGGTGTTCCCAACGGATCAGAGCTTCAGCCCCCAATGGTTGTTGTGAACTATCAACCTGAATTTGATAATACAATTGGAATTGTTGCTTTTCTATAGCTTCCTGTAATTCACTCTCAAGCTTTACTCGTTCAGTTATGCTAGATTGCATCTGAGGGTCAAAAAAACAAAAAGTATTGCGTCCGTTGTCTTTGGATTGATACATTGCAATATCAATCTGCTGTAGAAGACTATCAATGTCTGACTCGTGACCTTTAAAGAGAGATATACCAATACTAATACCACTAATATACTTGTGGTTCGCTAATTGGTATGGTTCTCCAATAGAATCCACGATTTTATGGGCAATGCTCTCTACTTGCGTAGCCGAATTCATGGAGTCAACGCCTAAGTTTTCCATTAAAATAATAAATTCATCGCCACCAAAACGAGCGATAGTATCGCCTTCTCGCATGCAGTTTGTCAGGCGTTCAGCAACTTGCTGTAATAATATATCTCCTACATCATGCCCGAGAGTATCGTTAAGCTTCTTAAAGTGATCAATATCTAAAAATAATAATGCACACTCTTGACCGTTTCGAGCACTGACAGACATCGCATGCTTAATACGGTCAGCCATAAGTCGACGATTAGGTAGTTGGGTAAGAGAATCATAATAAGCTAGATTCTCAATTTCTTGTTTCGCATTTTTGCTTAGAGTAATATCCGTGAGTGTAGCAACATAGTTAGTTACAATACCTTCTGAATTCTTTACGGCAGTAATGGTCAGGTCTTGCGGGTACTCCTCCCCACTCTTTTTCTTGTTCCAAATTTCTCCCGCCCAATAGTTGGAACTATTTAACTTTTCCCACATATTGATATAAAGACTTGATGTGCTTTGACTCGATGAAAGTATGCTTGGTTTTTTTCCAATGACATCTTCCGCCTCATAGCCTGTGATGGTTGTGAAGGCACTATTTACTTGTATAATTTTATTATTAACATCAGTGATCATCATACCTTCTTGTGACTCAAATGCTGTGGCTGCGATGCGAAGTTTATGCTGTTGCTGTTCCAATTCCGCTACGTGTCGCGCACTTTGTTTTATGGTGAAATCTGTTTGTCGTACAAAGGCAAGTAGAGCCAGAATAAAAGCCAATAGTAGTCCGATAATAAACCCTATTTGTGTATGCCATTTAGCGATAATTGATTCAACTGATTGGCCTACATTAATGGTAAATCCATAGTCTGAGCTTTGAATATAAGAATGCACTCGACTGTGACTATCAATGCTAGTTGTGCCACTGATATAAGTCCCTTTTTGACGGTTTGCATTTAACGCATCAAGAAATGGCGTTGATAACCGCGTGTTTCTAGGGGGGATACTTTCAGTAAATTGACCTGCACTACGAGCAATCAAGCCTAATTCATCATCACGAAGGGCTATTGAGTCACCGGGACCAATATCAATGCGGGTAAGAAGCTTTCGGACCTCATCAATATCTACTTCTATCCATACAATACCTCCAAATGAATCATCAGTTTTATTAATTCTTCTAGCAAAAGTCCAGACCCATGAATTGCTTATTTTACTAATAATTGGTTTAGAGACTAAAAGGCCTATGCTTGCATTGTTACGAAATTGAGTGAAGTTGTTATCTTCGTTGAAATTATATTCGGATGTAAATGAACCTGTCCCATAGATGACTCTACCTTGTTCATTAGTTGCTTGGATAGCTGCCACATAAGGAAGACGAGTTTGTTGCTGTTTTAGATAATGATTTATAGATGAAATATCACCTATTCCCATTAGTAGCTGCCTAGTTATTTCATCTATGGATGTTAGCAAAGATAAATCAATAGAAACGATCATTCTATCGATATTTTGCTCCATCGAGTTGACTAAGTTCTGAGTGGAAACATTAGCATCATTCAATGCTTGATTATGTAGTTGTTTAACAGCCAGTCCCGCTGATAGTAAGACAATCACAGTAAGAGCTATAACTCCGTAGATAGAAGAAACTGCACTAATAACTTGCTGATAAAAAGGACTAGATTTTAATTGCATTGAAAATAATTATGAATACGTTATTGTTATTGCGGCAATTCTAACAAATTTATTGATACGCCACATCCGCTCCAGATATTTTAATGGGGAGTCTATTCAATTTCGTCTTCATTATAATAGGGGATAGGTGTTGCATCGACCGGTTGAAATCACAGTCGGCAGCTGCCTGATTACATCTAGATTAGAAGCGAACCAATCAACTTACTATGATGATCATTACAAGCTATTTAACGACCATTTCAGACGTTCAACTGTTCACGACACCTAATGGGGCTAGGGAAATTAATTTGAACAACTAATACAGCCTCTCAGTGATCGTATTAGAGATGGTTCAATACGATGTTATGTAAACCAAACAAATTAAGGTGATGGTGTTTTAATTGGTTTAAAGATTATCATTCAATTTACTTCTACTTACAGCATCCACTGCATCAGTTGCACTTCACCTGCTCACAATCCCTCACTCGACTTCTGTCTTTGCTACGTTACGCTTCGCTTACTTCGCAAACACGAGAAGCTCTCGCTCACTCTTGTTCTCAGTCTTATGCTCCTTCTTTGTGGCGCTGACGTAGAAGTAAATTAAATGGAAAAGGGAGGGCGGCGAGATGATTAAGTATGATTTGAACCTTACCCCTGACTTACCCCAGCCTTTCAGGCAATAAAAAAGGTTCATCGTCGAATACCGGGGAATGCAGCTCTAATTTTCAAGAAAAAGTAGTCAATATCACGGAAGCCATAGGCCATTCGTTTAATAACCTTAATCTTATTGTTTATACCTTCTAGCTTGCTAGTATTTATGTGGAAAATTGCTGACGATATGATGCCTGATAAGTAAGGCTTTAGCCTACGAGCAAAGAGCTTCAAAGGCTCAATTCCACTGTCTTGAACTTGCTGCCACCATAACTCCCAAAATGAGGTCGCCTGCTCAATAGAGTCGCAGTACCATAACTCTTTAAGTTGTGCCTTTAAAACATAAACTACCATTAAATTATGATTCTTTTCCAACAGTTCATCCAAATAATTCTGTTGCGTATCATCCATGTTTTCTCTGTTTTTGAGCAGCACCCAACGAGATCGCTTTACCCATTTCCTAGCAGGCTTATCATTTTTTAGTCGATTAGCCTCATCCAGTCGAACTCGGTCAATAACTTCACGTCCATACTTTGCAATAACATGGAATAGATCATAAACAATAGCGGCATTGGGACAGTGTTGTTGCACTTCTAAATCAAAGGCTGTATTCATATCCATTGCAACAGCTTCAATGTGTTTGCAGTGCTCACCCATTAGCTCGAAGAAAGGTCTGATTTGCTTTCGACTACGTCCAATACCAACCCATAAGACTTGATGGGTATCGGCATCTGCTACCACTGTGGCATATCTGTGACCTTTGAAAAGTGCAAATTCATCCATAACTAGGCGAGAGACTTCTGACCAATTAGGAGGCCTCACCACTGTTGATAAACGCCGTTTATCAATTTCTTTAACCGTATGCCAGCTCAAGTTTAATAATTGAGCTATATGTTTAATGGGGAGTAGTTCACAAAGTGATGCCGCATAGTTTTGCAAACGTTTTGTAAGTCTGGCTCCTGGAGAAAGCCAGCTAATATACTGTACTTTAGGGCCACAAGATGAGCATAACACCCGGCGCACGGGTATATGTAGCCAGACTTTAAGATGAAACAAATCACGCTCTCTGACCTGTCGGTAAACAGTGTCGTGAATGCTTGAAGAAGAGGATGAGCAATGAGGGCAAATGAGAGATTGATTATCTATTGGCTTCAAATGAATATGAAGCCAATCACCTTCTAGCTGATAATAATCACTAGAAAAACCTTCCCAAAAATAGTTATTAAAGGCAATATCTTTAAACATAAACGACAACTTGGTTTTGATGATTGTTTGGTAGCTTCACCATAAACCATTTTGTCGTTTATTTTCTTCTATTCCACGCTAACCGACGATGAACCAAAAAAAAGCCTCAAGTAAATAAATACTTGAGGCTTTTATATTTAACTAGCTTTTAGTGGCACCTAAAAGACAGGATTTTTACATCATGCCGCCCATTCCGCCACCCATTCCGCCGCCCATGTCAGGCATTGGAGCTGCACCAGCTTCTTGCGGTGCTTCAGCAATCATTGCTTCAGTTGTTAGCATTAGACCCGCAACAGAACCGGCATTTTGCAATGCAGTACGTGTTACTTTTGTTGGGTCAAGAATACCCATTTCGATCATATCGCCATACACGCCTGTTGCTGCGTTGTAACCGAAGTTACCTTTACCCGCCGCAACTTCGTTTAAGATCACAGAGGCTTCATCACCCGCATTGGTAACGATTTGACGTAGAGGCTCTTCCATTGCGCGACGAGCTAATTTGATACCTACATCTTGATCGTGGTTGTCACCCGTCAATTCACCTAAGCTGCTTTCTGCACGAACAAGGGCAACACCACCACCGGCAACAACACCTTCTTCAACCGCTGCACGAGTTGCGTGTAACGCATCTTCAACACGAGCTTTCTTCTCTTTCATTTCCATTTCAGTTGCCGCGCCAACTTTAATAACTGCAACACCGCCAGCTAATTTAGCAACACGTTCTTGCAACTTCTCTTTATCGTAATCAGA
>ENA-OSET01005881-OSET01005881.1-sediment-metagenome-genome-assembly--contig:-NODE-5881-length-10191-cov-4.786336_pt1 | contig 10191 bp, 11 predicted proteins | sample MGYA00237882_ERZ534229 | MGnify/ENA primary metagenome ERZ534229 (study PRJEB26408, sample SAMN06266212) | sediment metagenome | isolation source: Hudson Canyon methane seep mesocosm | place...
AAGGCTTGTAGGCCGTTAATGACACCCGCTAGCCAAACTAATTGATGAAACTCTTGTTCTAGATCGGGACACTCACCACCAATTTCTTTACCGCCATTGAATTCGATCAAAGACAACCAACCTTTGTAATAACGCTTGGCTGCTTTCACATGATGTAATTTTTGAGATATGAGTGCATCCTGCGCCATATCGGGTTGTTGGGCTCGTATAAACCTAAGATAAGCTAGTTCGCTTTCAAATGCTCTGGTTTCTTCGCAACCGCCTGAACCAAGGCCTAATAGTACTTTAAGTTCTGTAGGTTCTTCTGTGATACGACCGATAGCATCGATCATCCCGCCTAGTGCTTCTGCTCCAGTACATCCTGACTCTAGATCGTCAGACGTAAGTAGCTGCGGTACGATATGGGCTTCACCTAAGAGCGTTATTGCGTCACCAGTCGGTTTAATCAACGGTTTAACAAGAAATTGGTTGATTGCTTTACACCCACCAAGGAAGGTAGTGAGTAATAATGACAAGAATAGCCACTTAGCATATGTACGACAGTGATTTAAATTCACTCTAAACTCCTAAAAATTATTTAAATACTTTCCATAATCGACGAATTATCTATGACTTGGTAAATTTATTGTGAGATCGGTGGCACAAAGATAAAAAAATGTGAGTGAATTATACCCATATTAAAGAAGTAGATAAGGATAAAGTGCTGAATATGACAACTTTTTACTTTTTGTTAATGCCAAGCCGTATTTTCTAGACTATCTTTAAGGACGGTAACATAAAGACAACAAACTGAAAAAGGGCTCTAGCTATGAAAAAACCTGAATTAGCAGCGGCAATTGCATTACAAGCAGATGTCACTAAAGAGAAAGCAGGGGAAATAATTAATATTTTTACGGATGAAATAACAGCAGCGATGCGTAAAGATGACCCGGTCACTCTAATTGGTTTTGGCACGTTTTCCCGACGGGAAAGAAGTGCACGCACTGGAAAGAACCCGCAAACAGGAGAGACTCTTCAAATAGCTGCGAGTAAAAGTGTGGGTTTTAAAGCTGGAAAATCTTTAAAAGAAAGCGTGAATACGTAACTTTTAGCATCACAAAAAGGAGCGTACGCTCCTTTTAATATTGTCCCTTCTGATGAATCAGTTAAGAAACATCTATTCAGTCACTACTTACTTTTGTAGTTGGTAAGACATCTGCCCTTCAAAAATGGTTGCGATTACCCTACCTGCTAATGACTGGTTAATAAGCGGTGTATTTTTCCCGGTGGAGATTATCGTGCTTTTGTCTACTTTGTAATCCATCGAAGGGTCAAATACACAGATATTGGCCTGTGAGCCTTTTTCTATAATAGGATCCTTAAGCTTAAGAACCTTCGCAGGCCCTTTAGTCATCGCTTCAACAAACTTTGAAAAATCTAGACAACGGTTTGATTCTATTTGATTTTGTAGTTGCATTGCCATCGGCAACAAAAATTCAATACTGCTTATTCCGGGTTCGGTTTCGGCGAAAGGCATCTGTTTAGCGGCGGCTTCATGAGGTCGATGTCCACTACTGATAGCGTCAATGACGCCAGAGTTAATACCTTCAATTAGTGCTAAACGGTCAATTTGAGAGCGTAAGGGCGGCATACAATGAAAAACACTATTAAAGTCTTCTACCTGCTCATCCGTATAAAGAAGGTTTTGAATGGCCGTATCGGCGGTTACTAATATACCTTCACGTTTAGCTGCGGCTAGTTGTTTCACCGAATCGGCAGCTGAAAGTTGAGATAGGTGTAAATGAACCCCAGTTGCTTGTGCTAATTGAATTAATTGGGAAACAGCTATGGTTTCAGCTAGGCTAGGAATTCCCTGCAGCCCAATTGTTGTACTTATATAGTTTTCATGTATCACACCTTCATGAAGCGATGGCTCGATAGGGTTAATGAAGACGCTTAATTCATGTGTTTTGGCGTATTCAAAGCAGCGCTTAGTTATCGCAAGGTTTTTGATGGGGTTATAAGCATTACTTAGGCCGACGCAGCGGGCATCTTTTAACGCTGCATATTCAGATAGTTGTTCGCCTAACAAACCTTTGGTTAGCGCGCCGAGCGGTAGTACTTTGCAATGCTGACTATTAGAAGAGAGCTCCTCTATTAGTTTAGTGACTGCTTTAGAGTCATTAATGGGTTTCGTGTCAGGCGTGCAGCATAGTGTTGTCACTCCTCCCGCGGCAGCTGCTCTAGTCTCAGACTCTATAGAACCTTTGCTAGTGTAACCCGGCTCACGCAGAGATGCGTTGAGGTCTATTAGGCCAGGGATGATGTAGCAGTCTTTAGCATCTATCGTTATATCTGCTTTAAAGGTGCTATTTACAGGATTGATATCAGAAATAATACCATTAGAAATTTGAATTTTTTCAACACTTTCCCACTGTTTACTATGATCTTTTTTAGAAGAGAACAGCTTTCCATTGGATATTTCTATTTTCATTTTGCATTCTCTTCTTTCGAGCGTACTTGGAGTCGATTTTGTTCTTCTGTTTGGCCACTCATAGCCATAGACATAACAGCCATTCTAATGGCTATTCCATTGGTTACCTGATCCAAAATAACGGATTGTTCGCCATCTGCTACTTCTGACTCTATTTCTACACCTCTATTGATGGGGCCCGGGTGCATGACAATGGCATCTGTTTTTGCATGTTGTAATCTCGCTCGAGTTAAACCATAGAGACGATAATATTCTGATTCGCTGGGTAATAATGCACCATTCATTCTTTCTTTTTGTAGGCGAAGCATAATGATGACATCGATATCTTTTAAACCGTCTTCAATTTGATAAAAAACAGATACGCCTAGAGAGTCGACGTGCTTTGGTAATAATGTCTCAGGAGCAATGACCCTTACTTCTTCAACGCCAAGGGTATTGAGTGAACGAATTTGTGAGCGAGCAACTCTTGAATGCAGAATATCGCCAATAATGGCAACTTTTAAACCTTCAAATTGGCCCTTGTTTTGTCTAATTGTTAGCATGTCCAGCATTGCTTGTGTTGGATGAGCGTGCCACCCATCGCCTGCATTGATGATCGCAACACCTGGCGTTACTGATTCTGCAATAAAGTGAGCCGCCCCACTTTGTGCATGGCGCACCACAAACATATCACTGGCCATTGCTTCCAGATTCCTGAGCATATCAGAAAGGGACTCACCTTTAGAGGTTGCAGAGGTATTAATGTTTAAATTAAGTACATCTGCTGACAAGCGTTTAGCGGCTAGCTCAAAGGTACTTCGTGTCCGGGTGCTTGCTTCGAAAAACAGGTTTACTATTGTTTTACCTCTTAATAAAGGAACGGACTTAATATTACGTTCCCCAACTTCAATCAAGGAATCTGCCGTGTCGAGAATTTCTGTTAGAAGTTCTTTACTTAGCCCAGAGACAGTTAAAAAGTGCTTTAGTCTGCCAGTTTCTGTTAACTGTAATGAAGGCATATTTCCAGTTTCATTCAAGGGGTGCATAGTAAGTTCCTGTGAGTAACTTGGTTTACTCGGCTTCCAGTATTTTTAATTGTAAGTCTTGGGGCCCTGAAAGTTTGATTCTCTGGCCTGCTTGTAATGATAAATTTGCCCCGACAATTTGAGGCGTAATGGGCAATTCATGGCAACCAATGTCAACTAAAACAGCTAAGGTAATACTGGCGGGTCGGCCATAGTCAAAAATCTCATTCATAGCCGCACGTACTGTTCTACCTGACATTAATACGTCATCAAAGAGTACAATATGTTTACCCTTTGTTTCAAAGGGTAGGTTCGATGGGCTTACCTTAGGGTTGAGTCCTACTTGAGTAAAATCATCACGATAGAATGATATGTCCAGTTCACCCAGGTCCTTTTCATGTTTAATATGTTGTTGTATAGATTTTGCGACCCAGACGCCTCCCGTTTTAATGCCGACAAATTCGAATTCGTGAATGGCTTTTTCTTTAAGGTATTTCTTTAAGTTTTGTGCCATGGAGCTGAGTAATGCATCGACTGCTTGCATGTTATGCATGGTTAGAATCCTTTTGTTGATTTTCCTGACTACAAAACCAGCTTTCAAGTATTAAGCAAGCCGCAGCTCCGTCAACAGAATGCGTGCCAAAATCAACGTTGTGTTTTGATTGTTCAATAATGTGACTCTTAGCCTCATAGCTTGAGAGCCTTTCATCCATCATATCGACAGGTTTATTAAATCGTCCTTTTAAGCGTTTACCAAATTTAGTCGCGCGTAAGGACATGTCGCTTGTACTGCCATCCATGTTTAATGGTAGGCCAACAATAAACATATGAGGCTGCCATTCATTTACCAGTTTCTCAATGACCTGCCAATCAGGTATACCATCTTTTGCTTTGATGGGCGCTAATTCGTTTCCTTTTTTAAGCAAGTCGTTTCCACTAGCCGCTCCGAATCGCTTTAATCCAAAATCAAAACATAGGTAAGTTTTAGGTCTTAGGTGGTCTTCACATAGCGTCATTTATGCGTGTCCAATTTGCCCACTGAGTTGGTTGAGATCAATGCCAATTTTACTCATTGCTAACGGCAGCTTTTCATGGGTATTTTTGTGAAATATAATGTCTGCAGATGAGGGGCAAAATAACCAGGTATTTGCCGCTAACTCTTGCTCTAGCTGACCTTCTGACCAGCCAGCATAACCTAATGCGATTAAAAAATTTTCAGGACCATCATCGTCTGAAATGGCCTGTAGAATATCCTTTGAACTGGTTAATTTTAACGATGACGATGTCTCCATACTTGCTTCCCACTCTCTAGTATCGTTATGTAAAATAAAGCCTCTCTCTTGTTCCACCGGTCCGCCAGCATAAATAGTAGCTTCTTGGCCTTTTAAAGGCAGCTCGAGTTGAGATAATAATTCAGCCAAACTCAGTTCAATGGGGCGATTAATAATAATACCCATAGCGCCTTGCTCATTATGTTCACAAATATAGGTCAGAGTTCCGTTGAAATTCGGGTCTTGCATTTGCGGCATTGAGAGTAAAAATTGGTTTTGTAAACTGGGAAATTGCTTAATTGACAGATACTCCTTTTGTTTGAAAAGAAAATGTGCGAATTAATACTAGTATATCTCTTTCTTTTCGGACATCTTTTGGGAATGGTGCAAAGGGGCCAGCTCGATGGATGATTTCCCTTGTTTGAGAGTCAAGGATAAGACTACCGGAGCCATGGAGTACTGTGACATCTCTAATGGACCCATCAGAATAGATTTCAATTGACATTCTAGGGGTTCCGTAGAGCTTTTTTCCTGCTTCTTCTGGGAAATTCAAGTTGCCAGCTTTTTCTATTTTCCTGACGACATGCGCTACATATTGAGAGTCTACAGCCTTCATAGTAGATGCCGCTGTTACACGGGTAACTCTAGGTCGTTTAGCATAGTTTTGTTTTTGCCTATCGAGGTCGGCTTCAAGTTCTGCTATTTCAAGGCTGCGTTCTAGTATGGACTTTCTGGGTTGAACTTTGATGGTTTTTTTCGACTCGGTAGCCCTGTCAAATAAAGACGGACGTGTTATTTTAGCATCCTTCGTTACAATCACTGGTTTTAGTTCTTGTTCTATTTGCTTGTGTTCTTGGTCTGGAGAAGATGCAAGTTGTTCGATATTGTTTTGATGTTGTGCTTGAATAGTTGAAGTGACGCGCGCTTTTTCAGCTAAAGTGCCGCTGCCTAATTGGTTGGTATCGGCTAAAAAGTCAGCTTTTTCCGGTTTTTGATCATCCTCAAAGCGAGATAACGTGATCTCCATAGTGAGCGCTGCGGGCGTTGGATCTTCATGAATGAAGTCACGGAAAACAATGAGCGCATGAAGAGCAAGAGCAACAAAGACAGTAAAACTCAGTCTGTCATTTGCGCTGACGCCCGTTTCAACTGTCAGAGCTGTCAATCTATACCTCGATCATTGTTGACTGTTTCAAGTACGGTTCGCCGATACACTTTCTTCGATGACCGTCATTAAATCACCTGCTATATCAAGTCCGCAAGCTTTGTTTAATTCTTGTATGCAGGTAGGGCTGGTAACATTGATTTCGGTTAAAAAATCACCAATAACATCTATCCCTACAAACAATAACCCCCTTTTTAGCAAGTCATCTTTGATTTGCTCCACTATCCAATAATCTCTATTATTTAAGGGTACTGCTTCTCCCCGGCCGCCAGCGGCAAGGTTTCCGCGTAGTTCACCCACACTTGGAATACGTGCAAGTGCGAAAGGCGCAGGTTTTCCGTTGACAATTAAAATCCGTTTATCTCCCGCAACTATTTCGGGAAGGTAGCGTTGAGCCATAATTTGCTTTTTGCCATGATTGGTCAAGGTTTCAAGGATAACGCTTAAATTACTATCCCCTTGCTTTACTCTGAATATAGACGCACCACCCATGCCATCTAATGGTTTATAGATAACATCCGCTTGATCATGGCAGAATTGTTTTAAGCGATTAATATCTCTTGAAACAAGTACCGGAGGGCAGCATTGTGGAAATTGAGTTGCATAGAGCTTCTCATTGCAGTCTCGTAGGCTCTGGGCTTTGTTGGCAATGAGAACCCCCTCCTCTTCTGCGCGTTCCAAAATATGCGTAGCATAAATAAATTCCGCATCGACTGGCGGGTCTTTTCTCATGATAATGGCGTTTAAGCTAGATAAGGGAAGGTCTTCTTCTGGACTTAGGTCAAACCAATTACTTTCATTGTGTTGCACGGTGACTTTTCGTAGTCTGGATTTCGCAACACCTTGGTCAAGGTACATATCTGCCAGCTCAATATAGAAAATATCCCAACCGCGTTCTTGCGCTGCGAGCATCATCGCAAAGGAGCTATCTTTGTTTATATTGATACCCTCGATGGGGTCCATCACTATTCCTAACTTAATTTTCATTTAAATCCTGTGAAACAAAAAAATTGTACTAGGCTTAATTTTACGACCCTAGTTTAACTTTCATTGCATTTTATATGAAACAATTTCTTTCTTTGGTTATCAAATTAAACTATAAATAATAAATGCTTATGAAATTTATCGTGAAATTGTATTAACATTCGCTTTTAAGATATTGGTCTATAGTGAATAATAGCGGTTTTAAAACTGCTGAAGTAGCGCGTTACATAAATCAAATTGATTGCGACGCTGAGTAAATCTCCAAGTGCCCCAGGCTGCTAGATAATGGAAGAGAATTTCGAAAACCTTAAAATTATGGTTATTGACGATAGTAAAACGATTCGTCGGACCGCAGAAACATTGCTGAAAAAAGTTGGGTGTACTGTTATCACAGCAACAGATGGCTTTGACGCTTTGGCTAAAATTGCGGATACCCACCCAGATATCATTTTTGTAGATATTATGATGCCACGACTTGATGGTTATCAGACATGTGCATTAATAAAAAATAATAGCTCATTCAAATCTACTCCCGTCATTATGCTTTCGAGTAAAGATGGTTTATTTGATAAAGCGAAAGGACGTATCGTGGGGTCTGATCAGTATTTAACCAAACCTTTTAGTAAAGATGAATTATTGAATACTATTCGTAACCATATGCCGAATAGCTAGTTTTTATTATTTGATATTAATTATGAACAGTATTTAAGCCAGGAGGAACTATGGCACGTATTTTAATTGTGGATGACTCGCCAACAGAGATCCGTAAGATTTCGACAATTTTAGAAAGCAATAACCATGAAGTAATTACGGCAGATAATGGTGCAGATGGTGTTGCCGTTGCAAGAGCAGAACAGCCAGATTTAATTCTTATGGATGTTGTGATGCCTGGTTTAAATGGGTTTCAAGCAACCAGGCAGCTTACTCGAGCGACTGAAACGGCTGAAATTCCGGTCATTATCGTGACCACTAAGGACCAAGAAACGGATAGGGTTTGGGGGACACGGCAAGGAGCGAAAGGCTACCTTGTTAAGCCTGTTTCTGAGGAAAGTTTGACTAAAACCATTGATGATCTATTGAGCTAAGCAAAGCGAGTTTATGATGCCGTCACCAACAGATCCATTTGAAATTCTTGCTGAAATGTCACGGCAGAGCATCAAGTGTGCTTCAGGACTGCCAGCTCAAAATGAAGCAGTTGAATTATGGAACGGCATTGGTTTTACGATTTCAGGGGCGCACTTTGTAGCTGCGATGGGCTCCGTTTCTGAAATTATACATGTGCCCAAATTCACCTCTATTCCGGGTGTTAAAGCATGGCTACTAGGGGTGGCCAATGTTCGAGGTCGTTTATTACCTATCATGGATTTAGCCTTGTTTTTTGGCTTGAATCATAGTTCGTTGAACAGTAGGGATAAGCGAGTATTAATTGTTGAGCAGGGTGAAATTTTGAGTGGTTTTGTTGTTGATAGTGTATTGGGAATGCAATATTTTCCTGCGGATAGCTACCAAGCAAAAAAAACGTCTGGGATAGATCAGGTTATTGTACCTTTTGTAAAAGGGACGTATGAAAAAAGTGACAAAAAGTGGAATGTATTCGATACATTTGTAGTAACTGAAAATAAGAAGTTTCTCGATGTTGCAGTGGGTTGAGTGATTCAATCAATCAAAAAGTAATTTGAAAATCATATTTAGATTGTATAGGCCAGGAGCCAGGAAATGAAAATCATATCTGGAAAATTTAGCATGAACCAGGGTACAAACTCACAAATAGTGACAGTGGGTTCAGCCCTTATTGTGTTATTGATTTTGTTGGTTATTGTGTCGTTCTACATTACTCAGAACAGTAACTACGACATTGAATATGCCGGTTATGCGAGTGACTTAAGAGTACTGTCTCAAGAGGTGGCGAAAAATGCGACTGAAGCTGCTGCAGGTAAAGAAGATGCATTCGAACAGCTCAAACGATCACGAGATGATTTTGAAAGGAAATTGGGTTTAGTTACAGAAGGGAATAACGAGACGGGTTTACCTTCCTCTACTCTCCCCTCAGATACCGGGGTGACAAGTCGTTGGGAAGTAGTTATAGATAATGTTGACCGGATTTATGAGAATAAAGACACTGTCCTAACACTTCACCAAATTGCAGAAACGCTAAACGAAACCATTCCACAGTTACAAATTGAATATGAAGATGTTGTGACCATTCTGCTTGAAAATGATGCCCCAGCTGACCAGATATCAGTTGCAGAGCGTCAGTCACTAAGAGCCGAACGTATAGTTCGTAGTGTTAACAATATTTTGACCGGAGATGAAGATGCGGCCATTGCTGCAAATCGCTTTGGTGAGGATGCAGCACAATTTGGCCGGGTAATGAACTCCATGTTTGACGGCAATGATGCGATGGAAATCTCCAAAGTGACCGACGAAGATGCCATTTATGGTTTGGAAGCTATTGCTGAGCTGTTTGAATTTGTCGACAGTAACGTAAAGGCAATACTTGAAACTTCTCCAGAGTTATTTAAAGTCCGGAATGCGGCTAACGCAATTTTCCAAAATTCACGTGTTCTGTTAGATGATGCATCTACCTTGTCTAAAAGCTTTCAGGAAAAAGCCGATGGTCGTTTCATTGGGCCAGATAAAGCATATATTATTTTGGTACTTATAATTTTACTGATTGTTTATGCTGGTTGGTCACTCTATCAAGAAAGTCAAAACAGACTACAAATGACTGAAGAGCAAAATGAGCAGAATCAAAATGCAATCCTTAGACTACTTGATGAATTAGCCGATCTCGCAGATGGTGATTTAACGACCGAGGCAACAGTAACGGAAGACTTTACAGGTGCGATTGCTGACTCCATCAACTTTGCGATCGATCAGATGCGTGGTCTTGTAAAAGCAATAAGAGATACGGCTTTACAGGTTGCTTCTTCAGCACAAGAAACACAAGGAACTGCTATGCAATTAGCAGACTCTTCGGAACATCAGGCTCAAGAAATTGCGGGCGCATCGGCTGCGGTAAATGAAATGGCAGTGTCGATTGATCAGGTATCCTCAAATGCTTCAGAGTCAACAGCTGTTGCGGAAAGGTCTGTAACCATCGCTAAAAAGGGTGCCGAAGTGGTACAGAATACCATTCATGGTATGGACACGATCAGAGAGCAAATTCAAGAAACATCAAAACGTATCAAACGCTTGGGCGAGTCCTCACAAGAAATTGGAGATATTGTCTCGTTAATCAATGACATTGCCGATCAAACTAACATTCTATCATTGAACGCTGCGATACAAGCT
>ENA-OSET01005882-OSET01005882.1-sediment-metagenome-genome-assembly--contig:-NODE-5882-length-10190-cov-9.201325_pt1 | contig 10190 bp, 15 predicted proteins | sample MGYA00237882_ERZ534229 | MGnify/ENA primary metagenome ERZ534229 (study PRJEB26408, sample SAMN06266212) | sediment metagenome | isolation source: Hudson Canyon methane seep mesocosm | place...
TCATATCCTAAGGATACAATATGCTAGTGACTAACATTGAAACTATTCCTGGTAAGCGAGTTACCACCCATCTTGGTATGGTTCAAGGCAATACTGTTCGTGCTAAACATGTTGGCCGGGACATAATGGCCGGGCTAAAGAACGTTTTTGGTGGAGAGCTGGTCGGTTATACAGAATTGCTCCAGGAGTCTCGTGAAGAGGCGACAGCCCGTATGGTTCATCAGGCGAACGAGATCGGTGCGAATGCTGTAGTTAATGTGCGCTATTCTACGTCATCAGTAACTGCCGGTGCAGCAGAACTGTTTGCCTATGGCACTGCCGTCATTGTCGAGTAAGAGCTATGTATCTAGACTTATATATATTTGCAGCCTTATTGGTGCTGGGCTTTTTCTTCGGTCGCTTGGCTGAGAAGAAGCATTTTAAATCAATCATAGCGCGAGAGAAAAAATACCGGCAGCTACTTACCTTCAGTGGGCGCTTGCTGCCACCAGACTTAGACCGCGCTGATGCTGAGTTAGTCGGTGGTAATGTGGTGATTTCAATCGATTATTTTAAGCGCATTGCGGCGGGATTGAGGTCCATTGTTGGCGGTAGAGTAACAACTTACGAATCATTACTTGAACGAGCGCGACGAGAAGCCATTCTTCGAATGAAAGAGGCTGCAATAGCTAAAGGGGCTACAATGGTCGTGAATGTGAAACTTGAAACATCTTCAATCACCAAAGGTAAGGGGCAGCAGATTGGCTGCGTTGAGGTGTATGCTTATGGTACGGCATTGAGCCCGATATTGACGTGACAAAATATGAAAACCGGCACATTCCTGAAGGTATCAATGTCAGTGAGGAACATCCCTTAAAGGAGTTCCTTATACTTGCCTTTGGATTGGGGGCGATAACTGCGCTCGTTGTTTTGTTGTTGTCTTTAATGGCTGGTTGGCTGGTGCACTTCATTCCCTTTAGTCTTGAAAAATCGCTTGCCACTTCGTCTTTTTCGACGAGTACCTCTAGTGATGTGGTATTAACTAATGAGCAGCTTGAAATAGAAGGCTACCTTCAGTTGCTGGCGAATAAACTCTCTGCGGCTCAGCACTTACCTGACGGTATGGAGGTTGTTGTACATTATGTCGATGGCGATACCGTTAATGCATTCGCGACTCTAGGCGGCAATATAATCATGTACCGTGGTTTAATCGAAGCACTTCCCCATGAAAACGCCTTAGCTATGCTTTTGTCCCATGAAATAGCACATATTAAACAGCGTGCACCCATTGTATCCCTTGGGAGAGGAGTTGCGGTTGGTTTGGCGTTAGCGAGTCTTAGCGGCTTCGGCGACAGTAGTATGTCGCATCAGTTAATAGGTAATGTAGGCTTGCTGACGAGTTTAACATTCTCTCGGCATCAGGAGGAACAAGCCGATATTGAGGCATTGCAAACCCTTGAAAACTATTATGGCCATGCACAGGGTGCAGAGAGCTTGTTCGAAATATTGAGCGAGGGCGATTACGCACTCAAGCCACCAAAGCTATTAAGTACACACCCAATTACTGAGGAGCGAATCAATAGGGTGAGGCACTTTAATGGAAGTCATGTTGGGCTGGCGTCATACAAGCCACTTCCGGAATTCCTTGTTAATATAAGCCAAGGCTTGGATTAGTCTTCGATATAATTCAAGATCAGACCGCCCCCGTCGGTTCTATAAGGTTTAGGAGCTACAATGATATCTAGAATTCTGATCACTTTATGCGTGGCAATTTTTGCGGTAGTAATTCCAATTCTGGAGGTGAATGCCTCACATGTATTTAACGCTAGTTGGCCTGCTCATGCCCGATTTCATGAGGTTTGGCAGCTAATAACTAATTGTGGGATTGGCTTGCTGTGCTTATGGTTGGCTTGGAAAGAAAATAAGATTCAATTGGCAAGTGTTTTGGTGATATTGGTAATGGGAGGTGTTTTGTTTGCTCATGGGCTTCAAGATGTCTATGGCGGCTCGGTTTTATCGGGCAATATTAGTAAAACAGTATTGGGAATGGAGCTTGCGGCAGCGGCAGCTGCTTTGGCTGTCGTTATGGCCGCTGGAGCTGCTTTTTTTGAGCGTCGCTCCAAAAACTGATCTATGCCCTTAATAATTATGAACAAGGCTATTATGAGAAGGGCGCATAAAGCGCGCCTGCTTTTTATGGGCTACAGCAGTTTCCAATGAAATGTGCAGTAATTGTTATAATGTTCTTTCTCAGCGCCTGTTACCGCTGGGAATACCCACGGCTTTCTGATATTCAGCGTGTTTAAAGGCTTAATCAATTAAGGTGGTCTCGCCTTTTCGGACACTACTGTCGCATCTTGAAGCCTTCTATTTCAATAAGGTATGAATACACATATGAGTAGTAATATCCCTTTTCAGACAATTGATTGGAGTAATGTCTCTCGAACAGAACACTCCGGCACGACAGGTATAGCCTATTGGCAAACAATACAGTTTGATGGTTTGCGCTTAAGGTATGTGGAATACTCAGAGAACTATTTGGCAGACCACTGGTGTGAAAAAGGGCATATAGTCTATTGCCTTAAAGGTGAAGTGGTCAACGAGCTAAAAGATGGTACGAAATCTTGCTTAACAGAAGGTATGTCCTATATCGTTTCGGATGACCTCAGTTCCCATAGATCAATTTCTAAGAATGGAGTTCATCTATTAATTATCGATGGCGATTTTTTAAAGTTAAGCGCTTAATATACTCATCGAAAGGGCTCCTATTGCTGTCTCATTTTTAACAGTCAAGCTTAATAAGCGAAACGCCGAGACAGCTCACAATTTATGTCGGCGTTATTATTAGGAAGTAGAGTGATACATATTCTAGTGAAATTACAGGTAAAGGATTTCAATGCTCTCGAAGTATTTGAGGCGCAGGCATCCATTATTATGGGAAGATATCAAGGCCGGATAATTTCTGCGTTTGAAACCATTCATGCTTCCGATGATTCAGGCGAAGAAATTCATGTTTTGGAGTTTCCAAGTAAAGAGGCCTTTAGCTGCTATAGATCTGATAGCTCACTTGCCAACTTAGCCGCTCAAAGAGATCAGGCAATATCAAACACGGAGGTAACAATATCTCATTGTGTTAAAACCTATGTTTAGTGGAAAAAGTACTCGTACCATTAATTGCCGTACTGTAGCCCCGTTCATTGCACTGTTAAAAACGCAACAAATGATATGCTGCAGAGATTGTATAAGCCCCAGATTTTCCATCCTTCATTGTCACTTATGTTTGGGATTCTAAGCTAATATGAAAATTGAACCATACGATCATAAAGTTACTGATGCGATGATGTCGCTTCTTCTGATGGCTGATCCTGACGAGCGTGAAGTTAAAGGTTATTTAGACGGTGCGTCGATACTTATCGCAAAGGACGGGCCTGATCTGGCGGGAATAGCCGTACTAGTGAAGCGGAATTGCGAGTACGAATTGGTAAATATTGCTGTTAAAGAAAGCCAGCAAGGTAAAGGTGTAGCGAAATGTCTCATAATGGAAATAAAGGCGCTTGCTAAAAATTTGGGTGCAGCGGAACTGCTGGTGGGCACGGGGAACTCAAGCCTGTCGCAACTTGCCTTGTATCAAAAGTGTGGCTTTCGAATGAGCTATATTAAGGCTGACTTTTTCGCGTCCTATCCTGAACCTATCTTTGAAAACGGGATACACTGTTTGGATATGGTAATTTTGTGTGCAAAGCTATAACAAGACCATATTGGTTGAGACTCAATGCTTTATCCCCCGCTCGGTGATTTAGGCATTACTTTTTTTGAAAATAACTCAGTTTGAGTGTTGTCAATCATTGATTTTTATCCCTCGAAGCTTATGATGATGGAACGACGGATTAGTTTGGCCAAGGAACAATAGGCGTTTAAGTACCCCCGCTATACCTCCATTTTGGTCGGCTTCCCATCTATTTTTTCTGCCCCTTTGTGCTGCGTCGCTTATGTGATGTAAAGCACAGGCTTAGAAAACTATTGTTAAGCATCATCAATAACGGACTACATCGTGAAACCTGACATCGTACTAGAAAGATTGAGATTGGATCATGCTGAGGAGTTGTATGATTTGACTGACTCCAATCGGGAATACCTAAAGGAATGGCTTCCATGGCTTGACCATATAAGGTCCTGTGACGATACAAAGCGATTTATCGCTGCGACGATAAAAGAATACTCTGAGGGTGGTGCGCCAAATTTTGCGATTATTTGCGGTGGAAATGTTTGTGGTGTCGCTGGTTTTCATAAAATAGATAAACAGCACGGAATAGGTGCCATCGGATATTGGCTCGCTCAAAAATATACAGGCCACGGCATGATAACGAAGGCTACGAAAGAGCTTTTGGATATCGGGTTTAAAGATTTTTCTTTGAATAAAATCGAGATACGTTGCGCTGAAGAAAACTTAAAAAGCCGGGCAGTCCCTGAGCGGCTAGGCTTTACATACGAAGCAACTTTGAGACAGTGTGAGCGGCTTTACTCAAAATTTGTAAACCATGCAATCTATTCAATGCTAGCAATAGAGTACAAGGCTTAGTATATGCAAAATATATTTCTATTTGAGGGTCGTAAGTTCTGGTCAAATAAGCTCGACATAGAAAAGCTTAATGAAAAAATCCTTTAGTTAAATGCGAGTGGTTGGGTCGTCAAGTCGGTTTCTCCAAGCTTCTCCATCTTGGGGATGAATCGCTCATATACAATTCTTATGGAGTCGCCAGGTTAATGGCATAAACCAATTCAAATCAGAACCTTTCACTGTTGGGTTTATTTGCGAATTCGTCGCATCCCCTGTTGACATAAAGCGACCCAAAAATAGGGCGAGAGCGCTATGGAGAGATCTTGAATATACGAACTGCAAATCCTGAAGATGCGCAATCTATCGCGAAAACCCATGTGGAGGCTTGGCGGGATGCTTATAGTGGAATCATGCCCGCAGAGTTTTTGGAATCCATATCCCAGGATGCGAGAGAAAAGCACTGGGTAAAGACCTTATCGAGGGATGGTGAAGGTCACTATGTTGTCATTGAGCAAGATGGAGGTGTAGCAGGCTTTTGTGTCTATGGTCCCCCAAGAGAAGACCTGAAATCCAAAAACACAGGGGAACTTGTAGCGCTTAATATTGCGCCTAAGGCATGGGGGAAAGGCCTCGGGGCTTCCTTGATTCAGCACGTAATCAAGGAAGGCCATTCGCTTGGGTGGGACACGATATACCTTTGGGTCGTAAGAGAGAATCGCAGGGCCAGAGAATTATATGAGCGATTTGGTTTCGTTTTGGAGGGGGGCGAAAAAAGTGAAGCTCTCAGCCCTTCCTGTGAATTGCACGAATTACGCTACTTTCTGCGCTTAAATGAGAGTGGTTGACGGCACTTTACCTTGCGATTCAGTAATCCCGGAAATAGAACATCAATACACCTCTTCAGGCGCTGCTCAATACACATTTGAGCCGCGGTGCTCAATCATTTTCAGAGTAGTTGTGCCTAAATCGTTTGATAAAATGGTGTATAAATATCAGTGAACAAATGTTTCTGGCGAAGTTTGAATCGGCTATCAATAATGCGGGCTTTTTTAATTCGGTCTATTCGGAAAACTCGGGATGATAAGCGAAGATGATCCCAAGCTATGATGTACCAAATAGGCCAATTCAGTAGTATGTACTGCACTTCAATCACTCTGAGGGTGTGTTCTCCTGCCTCAGATTGATAGTCAATCTCCAAGCAAATCTGCCCTAAAAATGATTCCGCTATACTTTCGGAAATTCGTTTGGGTGGTGTGATGTAATGCGATGCTACATTTGCGGTCGCGTTGTCACCAATCATTATACGTTTGCGGATATTGCTGACAGCGCTTCGCTGCTTTTGTGGAAAGGCTTGGAAAAGCTTCTGCTTAATAGCTTTCAAATTGCTGGTGAGGAGGGGTGATTGCAGAGACTCCATAATCGCCAGCGAGAGTATCAATTCAACCACCTCCTGATGGTTTAAATTCAGACGCTCAATTCCCCACCTACCATTCAAGCGAATACCTCCCCCGCGCCCTCTGTCGGATTCAATGGGATAGCCGGCATGCCTTAGCTCTGCCAGTTCGCGCATTAGGGTGCGCTGGCTAATACCTAAGTGTTCACGTAGGTCTGAGGTTTTCCAGTGCTCCTCAGATTGAAGTAGGCCGATGAGACGGTTGCGACGCTCAGTGCGTTGTTCAAAGCTGGTGTTTATCATCAATCTAATATGCCATGCAATGGCATAAATAACCATATGCTTCAGGCCAGTGGGAATAATCCACTCGACGCGGAAGTTCGGCATAGTAATCAATGCATCTTTCAGCGTCGCCATATGGCTACGAGGAACTCTGAATATGAAGCACTACTACAACCCAATGAGCAGGGCGGTCACTACGGACTGGATGCTTAGAGAGCTGGATGTTCAACACGAACAAATCATTGTCGACTTTATAGGAGGCGAGAATAGCTCAGCAGAATTTAGGGGAATAAACCCCATGGGTAAGCTGCCTGTACTTGTGGATGGTGGAACCGTAGTGACGGAAGTGGCTGCTATCTGTGCATACCTCGCCGACAAGTTTCCGGAAAAGCGGCTGGCGCCTGAAATAGGCTCTGTTGACCGAGCGGCTTATTATCGCTACCTGTTTCTCGCTGGCAACACAATTGAGCCAGCTTTCTCACTCGCAACATTGGGGTTAGAACACCCCGAGCCCGCGTCAGCGGGTTGGGGAGACATGCCTCGGGTATTGGCGACTATCGAGGCAATGACACCCGAAACGGCTTGGGCGCTTGGTGAGCAATTCACAGCTGCCGACGTAGTTTTTGGCGGTCTGCTGGACTTCTCAATGGTCTTTAATTGGATAGATGCTTCGCCTAAGGTGGCGGCTTATGTCGCGCGTATCCGGCAGCGCCCGTCTTACCGAGAGAGTCATGGCGCATTCCTTGAAATACTTGGAAAAAAATAGCTGCTATTCTCAGGTAACATTACCTGAGACTTTCTCCGCCTAAAAAGTGTTCCGCCTGAAAAATGTGCGCATCACCTTGTATCTTAGTGGTGGGCTAGGCGAGTTTGTTAGGGGGTACTACGAGCGCTGATAAAGGCTATTTGGCAGAAAACTTAATTTTGTCTGATCTCCTCTCACATTGAAGTGCTTGCACAGCGGCTCCTTTTTCAATATAGTTTAGCGTCTTAACTATTTAGATTCTTTACTATAATTGAAACCCACTATGAATCGATTAGAGCAAGTAACGGCAATTTTTCGCGAATTTGGCATCGTGCAAGAGCGAGCAGAAGCAATTTTAAAGAATAAGCTGCCGGCGCATTTGCCCACAGCGCAATTTAAGCTGTTAAACCATTTGATTTACACCACTAACCAAAATGAAACCGCCAGCGATCTTGCGGCCAACTCTCATGTGAGTCTTTCGGCCATGAGTCAGGTTATAAAGCAGCTGAGGCTAAAAGGCTATATTGAGCTTCAGCTCCAAGAGTACGACACCCGCAAGAAGAAAATAACGATCACCGAGGCTGGGCACCAAGCTCATGGAGACGCAATGATGGGTCTTGATTCCGGTTTTGAAGGCTTGGCTAAAAGCTTTAGTTCAGATGATTTAGCGACTCTGTATCGATTGAGTAAGCAATTTCGCTGTGAGTTTGAAAACCTGGAGAGGCAATAATAGTGAATTCAGCACCCGATATAAACATTTCACAAACCGTCGATCAAAAAGAAGCTCCTGCAGCGCTTAGTCGCGCGTCTGTGTCGAAAAAGGTGAATAAGCGCTCGTGGGTTAGCATAAACCTCATGGCGGCCCTATTGGGTATGGTCTTTACGGGGTTAATCTCTTACGGCTTCGCTTATAGTGAAACCGTTGCGGGTATCCATACTTGGTTCGGCATAGCCTTTATCTTTTTGATGGTATTCCATCTTCGCAATAACCTGAAAACCTTATTCAATTATATTCGTCAACATAGAGGCAAGCAGTTTGTCGCCCTAAGCGTGACCGCTAGTGTGGTGATTGTCATAGGGGTTGTGTTGTCATTGCCGCCATTCAGTAATGTATTAGATTTCGGTAAAAACTTAAGAAAATCGATCACGGTTGAAGAGGGTACATTTCAAACTCTAACGACAAATGTAGGTAGTGAAGGTCTTCCTATTGAAATTGAACTCCGTAAGGGGCTGCATTATGAATCAGACCCACAGCCCCTATTTATGGGTTTAACGTATACCAGTGTGCCGCAGGTGGCATTTTGGTTAGAAGACTTAAATGGTCAATATGTTTCAACTATTTATGTGACTCAAAAAATAAGTAACGCCAGCTTTGTTGCAACGGACGACATGTTTAATACCGTGAGTCGCCCTGAAAGCCTGCCCTATTGGGCCCACCAACGGGGCGTTGAATATGAAGATGGCACACTAATGCCAAGCGCCACGAATACAGATTTAGATGGAATGACAGGCGCCACGCCACTGGGTAACTACGATGTGCGCAGTATGGTTAATTCGGATTTGCGGCAGTTTAAGGTGATGATGGAGATAAACCGATCATACGATTTCAACTCTTTCTACAGTAAGGATAAATACCCAGACGACCCAATCTATAGTGGCTCGGGTTCTTCTGGTCAGCCGTCGGTCATATACGAGGCGCGTATAAATTTGGATAACAAGCAGCAGGCTTATTTCATGTACCCGGTTGGTCACGGCCACCACTCTGGTGCTAATGGTAATTTGTATGAAGATATGGTGGGTATTGATACTGCTTTAGAGTTGGTTAAAAGGGTTGTAGTTCAGGTGAATGCTGGGCCTGAGCAAGGCATGCCCAATTCAGATATTTGAGCAATTCTACGGGGTTATTCTACTAAAAAATGAGAAGAGGTTTTTGTGACATGGTGATTCCATTAACACGATATGCATCCTTAGAGCATACGCAGAATCATATTCATGTTGAATTCAGTGTTCCTCATCAAATAGTGAGCTCTGCCGTGCTGAATGGCGGGTTCGTTCATGCCGATCACTTGGTAAACATGAAAGTTCCCAAAACAAGTGCAAGCACAGAGTTGCCCGCAGCGACACTTTCTTCTTATTGCGCAGATGCCGGTTGGCTAGGAACCTCTGTTGGCATGATGACAGCCGCATCGATGAAGTCATTCCGCATGGTAAGTGTGTCGGAACAGGGCGTTGATATTGTGGTGCTGGTCACATCTGGGCTCTCCAATCCGAGGCGTGTTGGTGACCACGCCGAACATCGAATCATGGCCGCACAATTTGAAGATGTCGGAACGATTAACGTAGTCGTTCTGACCTCTGCTATATTGACGGGGGCGGCTAGTGTAGAAGCTCTTGTTATCGCCACAGAAGCCAAAGCCGCGGCCTTACAGGACGCTGGAATACTAAGTCCGGTTTCAAACAAAATAGCGACGGGTACAGGCACAGATTCCATAGCCGTAGTGAGCGGCCACGGACCAGAAACGGTGTGCTATTGCGGCAAACATGTCTTGTTTGGAGAAGTTCTAGGGCGTTTAGTGACTCAGGCGGTGGCTTCTTCTATAAAGTGGGATGGTATCCAATAAGCAAGCAATAGTGAGTGAATTCAGAAAATGGAAGATAAACATTATCAACAGCTTACGTTCCACCATGTGGGCATTCCTATAACAGAAAAATTGCCAGAAGATACCTATAACTCCCAGTTGAAAATGCATGCCACAGGGTATTTTGACACCCCATATGCCATGGAGTGGATGGAGTTTGATGACGACAGTGATCTTCCAGAAATTATAAAAAAACAGCCGCACATTGGGTATGTGGTTGAAGATCTGGAAAAAGCTATTGCTGGCCGCCAAATAGTTTTAGAGCCCTCTAGCCCCTGTGAAGGCGTTACAGTGGCATTTATACTCGAAGGTCGCGATTTGATTGAGTTTTTGCAATTTGACAAGCCTGAAGAGGAAGTCTGGCCCCATCCGAATAAGTTCTTACTCGAGAGTTTGAAGTCGACCCGCTAGTATAAGGGGCGCATGTTGCAGAAAAGCATTTTTGGAAAAGTAATGCCTTTCCCCTGTCGGTAATCTCTCCCTCGAAAGTTAAGCGGACAAATCAATGCAAGACAGTCAAACAAGCCCTATTAAGCAGCATGAGCGCATGATGCGAGTAGAAAAGTACATTGAAGAAAACCTAGATGCAGAGCT
>ENA-OSET01005883-OSET01005883.1-sediment-metagenome-genome-assembly--contig:-NODE-5883-length-10189-cov-8.773734_pt1 | contig 10189 bp, 8 predicted proteins | sample MGYA00237882_ERZ534229 | MGnify/ENA primary metagenome ERZ534229 (study PRJEB26408, sample SAMN06266212) | sediment metagenome | isolation source: Hudson Canyon methane seep mesocosm | place: USA:Hudson...
TTTTATGGGCGTTAGTGTATGACACTATGTATGCGATGGTGGATAAGGATGATGATTTAAAAATTGGCGTAAAATCAACCGCGATTTTATTTGGTGATAAAGATCGTGAAATTATGGCGATTTTACAGTTAATTATTATTGGCTTGTTACTGAAAATAGGCATGATGCAAGATTTATCCGCTATCTATTTTGTGAGTATTATCTTGGCGAGTGGTTTTTTTATCTATGAGCAAACATTAATTTTTCATCGTCATAAAGCGGATTGTTTTAAGGCTTTTTTAAACAGTAATTATTTTGGTCTAACCGTGTTTGTGGGATTGTTGTTAGAGTACCTGTAAAATAGAAAGTATCTGTTATCACCCTGTTTAATGAAAAACTGACTCCATAATATATGAAAATACTGAGTGTTTATTTTAAAAATATTAATTCATTAGCCGGTGAAAGCCGCATTGATTTTGATAAAGCACCGTTAGCAGATGCAGGCGTATTTGCGATTACAGGGGTTAATGGCGCGGGTAAATCGAGCATTTTAGATGCGATTACCTTGGGTTTATATGGCGAAACCTTTCGTTTTAATAAGCCGGCTGATTATGTGATGACCAAAGGCACACAAGGTTGTTTTTCTCAGGTTGAATTTTTAGTCGATGGACAACGGTATCGCTCTAGTTGGCAATCGATGCGTGACGAGGGTAATGAGGCGGCTGATAATTTACCGATTAAAATGCAGCTTGTCGAACTTGATGGTGAGCAACAAGTTTTAGCGGCTGATATGCAGCAGGTGTTGTTAAAAAATCAAGCCTTAACAGGGATGGATTTTAGGCGTTTTACGCGTTCTATTGTGTTAGAACAAGGTGATTTTGCGAGTTTTTTAAATGCCTTAGATGCAGAACGCATGGATATTTTGGAGCGTATTATGAGCCAAGATATTTATGAGGATTATAAGCAGCAAGTGTATGACAACGTGGCTGATGCTGAAAAAAAGTTGCAAGCTTTACAAGCAACGTTAGCCAGCGTGGATTTAATGTCAGCAGCGGATTATGAGGCGGCTGAACTTGATTTAGCCGATCAAAAAGCACAGTTAGCTATTTTTAAGCAGGAGCAAACCAGTTTATTACAATTACAGGCGAGTTGGGAAAATAAACATAGTTTAGAGCAACAGCAGTCGGAGCTGGAACAAGCCCAAATTGAGCAGAAACAATCACTTTTAAAGGTTACGGCAGTACTAGAAAAAATTGAAAATACAGGCGATGTTTTAGAGTTTGAGCCAAGTTTAAATGCGATTACTGAGGCTCAAAATCAGCTGACCCAGTTAGAAACTGAGTTGACTGAAAAACAACAAAAAAGCACTGCGATTAATGATGAGCTAGAAAATAAAGCGGTTGATGAAGCGACCTTACGTTCTTTAGGGCAGCAATCACCTGAGAGTCAGCAGCAAAAAATAACCGTCTTAAAACAAGAAATTGTTGTAGAAAAAACGGCTCAACAGGCAGATTTAACGCAATTAGGCATTTTTAATACCCAATTACCTGAGAAGCAACAAACCTTAGCAACGGTTGATAAGTGGTTACTTGAGCATCAAAAAGATCATTTTTTAGTTGAGAATATGCCTGAATTGGGGCGATTAAAAAATTATAGACAATTACAGCGTGAACAAGAAAAAAAATTAAAAGGTTTTAATAAAGAACATAAATCAGGTTCGTCAGCAACGGTTAAGAATCAGGCTAGAATTGCAGAGCTGAACAAAAAAATCACCGGCGTGAAAAAATCCTTAGCGGCATTAAATGAGGATTTAGAGTTTATTGCTAATGGCCATACGTTTGAAGAAATGCAAGCTTTAGAGCGTGAACAGCGTGGACGAGCCGATGAATTTACGGAATTATTGAGTTTGGCAAAAGTGCATAAGCGTTTTGTGAATAAAAATTTTTCTAAGCGTTTTGAAAAAGTGGATAAAACCTTACTCAATAATTTATTAGAGACTAAGCAAAAACAAATATTTTCAGCTGAAAATATTTTAACTATTTTAGAAAAAGCGGTTTATCGCGAAGATTTAACCCATAAATTAGATGATGACAGACATCATCTTGAATATGATACGCCTTGTTCGTTATGTGGCTCAAAACAGCATCCGTATACGCAGCGTCTTCCGGTGATTAATGATTCTAAAATAGCGTTAGCTGATCAGCGTAATACCTTAAAAGCCTTAAATACTGAGGAAAAGAAAATCCATCAGGAGATGACGGCATACCTGAAATTCAAAGAAAAAAATAAGGAGCATACTGAGCGTATTCAGCGGGTATTAACGGAATGGCAAACCTTGGCAACACGTTTAAATACCATGCATGAAGGTTTTGATATTCAACGTTTTCGCCGTATGAGTCAATTTATTAAAAAAGAAAATGCGGAATTAAAAGAAGTTAAAGGGCTTGTTAAGCGCTATAGCAGCAAGAAGAAGGCGATTACTAAATTAGAAGTTTGGATTATTAAGCGTGAAGAAGCGGTGTTAAAACGTGAGAAAAAACAGGCTGTTTTAGATGAGCGAGGCGAAGGGCGACCTCAAGAAATTATTGATTTAGAAATTGCGTTAAAAGAAACCATAGATAAAGAAGTGGCATTAACGGCAATCATTACCGCTCAATTAGCTGAAATGGGTTTAGAGCCTATTATGTCAGGTAAAGAAGATAAGTTGTATGATGTGTTAAATCAACGTCGTCAAGATTATCAAATGTATAGTTTGCGCCAGGTATCATTGAATGATGAACTCGCGGTTATAAAAGAAAAAGTGAGTCAGTATAACGTGCATTTAGAGCAGGTTAAGCAGCAAATACAGGCAAAAGAAGCTTCGTTAGCTGAATATCATTTGGCGACATTATATGTGGAAAATGTAAATTTAGTAGAGCTAATAAAACAAGCTAAACAGCAGTTGATGAAATTGACCTCAGATTTACAAAAGCAACAGTTGGCGTTACAAGCTATCTTAGCTAAATCAAGTTATCAATCACTTGAAGAGGTAATGGAGCTATTGAATTTGCATCATAATAAAGATGAAAACGTTCGTTTAGCGGCTGATTTAAATGCAAAAAGTAAACAAATTACGGTTAATTTAGCGTTATTATTAAAACAATTAGCCGCAGAAACTGATTATTTAGAAGGTCGAGAACCACTTGATGGTGTGGTGATTCAGTTACGCGATAAAGGCGTACAAATGGAAATTACTGAGCAGGAAATGGCGAGTTTAGTGATTAAAATAAACGCACAGCAACGCTTAGTTGAAGAAAACTCAATCACATTAAGCTCGATTGAAGAGCATCAACAGCAGCTGCTTGCAGCACAACAGCAGCAACAAAAAATAGAAACTGAGTCTGAAAATAGTTTACGTCAACAGGTGCGTGATAATTTAATGCATACTTTAATGACCGCAACAAATCGGGTATTAACTAAAATTAATGGGCGTTATCAAGTGGAAAGCATCGCCAGTGATAATGGCTTTTCAATTAGTATTCAGGATGAACAGCTAGATAAACGTTCACGTTCGGTTAAATCATTATCAGGCGGTGAAACCTTTATCGTGAGTTTAGCAATGGCATTGGGTCTCTCTTCGATTGCTAATAATGGACGTGCAGTGGATTCATTATTTATCGATGAAGGCTTTGGTAATTTAGATGCAGAAACCTTATATACCGTCGTGAGTACCTTGGAACATCTAAAAACCCAAGGTAAAAGTGTGGGGATTATTTCTCATGTAGACGGTATTAAGCAACGTATTAAAACGCAGATTGAACTGGTTAAATTACCTAATGGGTTGAGCCGTTTAGTGGTGCCGCAGGTTTAATAATCGGTTTCAAATAAATTATCATATTGGGTATTTGATTTTAAATAATTTTGCCAAGGATGCACTGGATAAACCACAGGTTTAGTAGCAACAGGAAAACTAATAATATCAACAACACCCACCAGCGTGCGTCCGAAGGTATTTAACGCGCCTAAAAAGAAGCCGCCGGATAAGCCGTAAATAACATTGGTATCATTAGATACTTTGATAATGTTTTTGGGGATTTCCATCATTGCTAATGAGCTATTAGATAGACCACGTAAGAGTTTATGAGTTATTTTATTTTCATAATATTGTTCTTCAGCTAGGCTGATTGATGTAAATGATAAAATAGAACAAATAAATAATAGACGTATCATAGGGATAATAAATTAATAATTAAGTGTTAGGATTAGATTGGTTAAGTATAGCAGAAGTTTATGGGTTGAATTTTAAAAAATCATTGCCGCTTAATGTTAAATTTTTTGAGCCTGAAATAAATGTTTATGTCGCTCTCTATACACTGTTATGTAATGAATTTTTTAACTTAATGCAGTTTTTATGCCAAGTTTTATATTTTGAAAAACTAAAAACTTGAAGACCGAGTAAAAGGCATATTGTAGTGAATTATTTTTTTCAAAATGAATATACAGTACAGATTTAAATCATCAGGTCGATAACTTTAAAGTAGAATAGCAGGCTGTTATAGCTTGTTTACAGTATTTTTTATTAATGACACAGAACTAGTTTTGGGAGATAGCTTCATGATAAAGCATTTATTTTACCTTTTTATATTTTTAGGAGGATTATCATCTTCATGTATTGCTGAAGAATATAATAATAGGTTTCGGTATGGGAATATTTATAATACACATTATGCCTTCATGGATACATTGAATGCTCGAACTGATCTACCTTATAATATTGTTACCACCACTAATCGCAGTAATTTTTTACAGAGTGTGATTGAAGGAGGCTTTAAAGGCTCTGTGTATGCAATTAGGTATGTTAGTACTGCTTTAGTTGATACTGTAACAGCTGTTATTCCAGGGCAAACTATTATTTCTTCTAATTTAATTAGGAAAGATTTTGATGTGGATGCACAGCACTATGGGTATTACGATACTAGGTATGTTGACGGATATATCATATCTGATGGATTTGAATAGGTTATTTTTATTTAGCATGAACAATACCTTAAATTTAAGCTTAAGGTATTATGTAGATTTTTAGGAAGAAGCAATGAAAAAGATAGTTTTATTTTTTACAGTATTATTTATATCAGGGTGTGCACATGAAATGCCTTATGGTAAAGGATTTCAATCTACGAGACAACTGAAATTAAATTCAGCATCTCATTGGGATACATTGGCAGAGCATGAAGCTGGAATGATTAGTAAAACTTTAGAGTTCTTACCAAATGTACGTGTTTACATTAAAAGGCCCGCTGTTAAAGTGCCATTTGCAAAAGCATATCATCACCTTTTAACTAGTCGTTTGGCTGCTGAAGGTGTTTACATTGTAACTGAGCCAGATTTTAATACAGCTATCATTAAATATAGTGTAGATGTTATTAAACAGCCTGCACGCTATGAGGAAGACAGAGTTTTTGAAACGACTTTAGCTCAAGGTGTTCATTTTTTATCAGGAACAGCAATTGCAAAAAGTATTTTTAGTGTATCTATTGCTGCTTTAGATGTTGTTAAAGTACCGTTTTATGTGATTGGAAGTCAAAATGATACTTTTTCAACGCCAACAGATGAAGTCGTTGTTACCACTCAAATTATCATGAATAAGCAAGTTCTTAATTCAGATTCACGAGTATATTATATAGAAAATGCAAATATTCCCCATTATACTTATCGTATACCAGTACCCGCTAAGAAAATTCATACCTTTAATGTAACGAATCAATAAGGAGTAAAAAAATGAAATCACTATTGAGGATTTTTATATTAATAACTGGGTTGTCATTAACTGGGTGTCAAACATTAAATAATCAGTATTATAATATTGACCATAATCATATTGCTGCACAACAGTTATTAAATTATGTTAAAGTTAGATTGACAACACAGGCTCCATTAATTGTGGCTAGTTTTGTAAATATTAATGACTTAACGAACTCTTCTGCTCTAGGTCGAAGTATTGCACAGCAGTTCGGGACTGTATTTACGCGTAATCACTATAAAGTTATAGAGGTTTTATTGCGGAAAAATATTTATATTCAACAGCAAAATGGTGAGTTTTTATTATCAAGAGAGTTAGTTAGTATTTCACAAGGTCATCAGGCTCAAGCCGTACTTGTTGGAACTTATGCTGTTGGTAAAACTCGTGTATATATTACGGCAAAAGTTGTCGATGCGGATACTAATATAATTATTTCTGCTTATGATTATTCAATACCTATTGATAAAGATACCATTGCATTATTAAATAATTAGGCTATATGAAAAAATTAGTTATTAAAGCATAATGCAACTTATTCGTGGAATTAATCAGTTACCTATTTTTGAACAAGGTTGTGTACTGACAATTGGTAATTTTGATGGTGTTCATGAAGGACATAGTAGTATTATTAATAAGTTAGCCGAAAAAGGACAGTTATTAGGCTTGCCGGTGGTGGTGATGATATTTGAATCGCAGCCCTTAGAATTTTTTTTAAAGGATAATGCCCCCTCACGTTTAACGCGTTTGAGAGAAAAAGTAATACATTTTCAGCCGCTACCCATTGATACCCTTTTAATTTTACGCTTTAACCAAGCCTTTGCTGATTTTAATCCTGATGAGTTTATTCGTGATATTTTAATTAAGCGTTTAAATATTAAGTATTTAGTGATTGGTGATGATTTTCATTTTGGTAAAGCCCGTCGCGGTAATTTTGCGTTATTACAGCAAGCGAGTCAGGATTACGATTTTAAATTAGCAGATAGTGCTTCGTATTTAATTAAAGGTGAACGGGTAAGTAGTACGCTTATTAGAGATGCTTTAAGTAATGGTGATTTAGCCAAAGCCGCTTTAATGTTGGGGCGTGATTATTCCGTCTGTGGTAAGGTGATTCACGGTAAAAAGCTAGGACGGGAAATTGGCTTTCCAACGGCTAATATTCAAATGTTACGCAAAAATACTGCGATTGAAGGTGTTTTTGCGGTAACGATGACGGGAATTAACGATGAGCCAATTTATGGCATTGCTAATGTTGGCGTACGTCCCACAGTTAATGGGGATTCTCGGGTATTATTAGAAACCCATTTATTTGATTTCAATCAAGATATTTATGGAAAGCAAGTGGAAGTACATTTTAAATATAAAATACGCAGTGAAATGTGCTTTCAATCAGTGGATGATTTAAAACAACAAATTCAGTTAGATACTCTTCACGCTAAGACTTTATTACCTATTCAAAACTCATGACTATTGATTATAAAAAAACTCTAAACCTCCCTAAAACTGCTTTTCCAATGAAGGGGAATTTAGCACAACGTGAGCCTGAACGTCTGAAAAAATGGACAGAAAGTGGTTTATACCAAAAAATTCGCACTGAATTTGCGGGGAAGCCTTCTTTTGTACTACATGATGGCCCTCCGTATGCGAATGGTACGATTCATATCGGTCATGCGGTTAATAAAGTTTTAAAAGATATTATTTTAAAATCAAAAACTTTGTCGGGTTTTGATGCACCGTATATTCCCGGTTGGGATTGTCATGGTTTACCGATTGAATTAATGGTTGAAAAAAAAATAGGTAAAGCAGGGGTTAAAGTGTCGCCTGAGATTTTTCGGAAAGCGTGCCGAGAGTATGCGGCAAAACAAGTTAAATTACAGAAAACTGAATTTATACGTTTGGGTATTCTTGGCGAATGGGATGAGCCTTACCTAACGATGAATTATCAATTTGAAGCAGATATTGTACGTTCATTGGGTAAAATTAATGAACAGGGACATTTAAGCAAAGGTTTTAAACCGGTGCATTGGTGTACAGATTGTGGTTCGGCGTTGGCAGAAGCTGAAGTTGAATATGAAGATAAGCATTCACCTGCGATTGACGTGCGTTTTGAAGTCATAGATGAAGCGGCTTTTTTTGCTCAGTTTGAAAATCAACCTGCGGATAAAGGTGAAGGTGCATTATCTTTTGTTATTTGGACAACTACGCCGTGGACTTTACCGGCTAATCAGGGTGTTTGTTTAAATCCTAAATATGAATATGTAGTCGTGCAGTGTGAAAAAGACGGTGTAAAAGAACGCTTAGTATTGGTTAATCAATTATGGACTGATGCATTAGATCGTTACGGTATGATGGACAAAGCTCACGTGATTGCTCATTGTAATGGTGATGTGTTAGAAAGTCAGTTACTTAAACATCCATTTTATGATCGACAAGTACCGATTGTTTTAGGCGATCATGTAACCGCTGAGGCAGGTACGGGGGCGGTTCATACCGCACCAGGTCATGGACAAGACGATTATGTTGTCGGACAGCGTTATGGTTTACCTGTAGATAATCCTGTGGGTGATAATGGTGTATTTTTAGCCAATACAGAATTATTTGCCGGTAAGCATGTGTTTTCAGCGAATGATGATGTGGTTGAGGTATTAAAACAAAATAATAAATTATTACATCATGAAGCCCTAGAGCATAGTTACCCACATTGTTGGCGACATAAAACGCCGATTATTTTCCGTGCAACGCCGCAATGGTTTATTGCGATGGATCAAGAAGGCTTGCGTGCATCAGCTTTAAATGAAATTAAAAAAGTCGAGTGGTTACCAGAATGGGGTGAAGCACGCATTGAAGCGATGGTAACAAATCGCCCTGATTGGTGTGTGTCACGTCAGCGTACATGGGGTGTGCCTATTCCTTTTTTTGTTCATAAAGAAACCGGTGCATTACATCCTGATTCTGACCAAATTGTTGAAGCCGTCGCGTTAAAAATTGAACAAGAAGGCATTGAAGCATGGTTTTCATCAACGAAAGAAGATTGGATTGATGATGCTGATGACTATGATAAAACGCAAGATACTTTAGATGTGTGGTTTGATTCAGGTGTGACGCATGCGGCGGTATTAAATCGTCGTGACGCATTGAAATTTCCTGCTGATTTATATTTAGAAGGCTCAGATCAACATCGTGGTTGGTTTCAATCATCGTTATTATCATCAGTAGCAATGAATGGTGTAGCGCCGTATAAATCAGTGTTAACGCATGGTTTTACTGTCGATGCGGATGGTAAAAAAATGTCGAAATCGAAGGGTAATGTAGTTGCGCCGCAGTCGGTGATGAAGTCATTAGGGGCTGATGTGTTGCGTTTATGGGTGTCAGGCACAGATTATCGTGGTGAAATGACGGTATCGGATGAAATTTTAAAACGTACTTCAGATGTGTATCGTCGTTTACGTAATACCTCGCGTTTTTTATTGTCTAATTTAGAGGGCTTTAACCCGCAAACAGATTGTGTTGGCGCGGAGCAGATGCTGGAATTAGACCGTTGGATTGTCGATAGAGCTTATAACTTACAGCAGGAAGTGATTCAAGCGTACGATGATTATCAATTTCATATTATTAATCAAAAAGTACATCATTTTTGTGCGATGGATTTAGGCGGTTTTTATCTGGATATTATTAAAGATCGTCAATATACCGCTAAAAGTGATGGTTTAGCTCGTCGTTCAGCACAAACCGCTATGTATCATGTAATGGAAGCTTTGGTACGTTGGTTAACACCGATTATTAGTTATACCGCTGATGAAATTTGGCAATATATACCCGGTGAGCGTAGTGAATCAGTGTTATTAGAGACATGGTATACCGGTTTATTTCCACTGGCAGATAATGCGTTATTATCAAATTCTGAGTGGCAAATCGTTATGGCGGTGCGTGAGGCAGTGAGTAAAGAATTAGAGCGGATGCGTAAAGCAGATGTCATCGGTGCTTCACTAAATGCAGAAGTAACTTTATATTGTGAGTCAGATATAGTTACTGTGTTAACTAAAATTGAGCCTGAATTACATTTTATTTTTATTACTTCAAAAGCAAGCCTTGCTCCTTTAGCATCCGCGACTGATGAAACTGTTGAGACAGAGTTATCCGGTTTAAAAGTGAGTGTTAAGGCATCGGCTCATGAAAAATGTGTGCGTTGTTGGCATTACCGTGAAGATGTAGGTAGCTATACAGAACATCCAGAATTATGTGGGCGTTGCGTAGAAAATATCGCCGGTGAGGGTGAAGCAAGACAGTTTGCTTAATAAAAATTAACATAGGGGGAGGGGATATTTTAGCCTCCCCGATTTTTTATAAATAGTCGGCTGAGTATAATTTAGGATAGGGGTAAGCTAGAGAATGTCTAATTCTTCGCGTTCAGAACGCAGTGTATTATTAATTGTG
>ENA-OSET01005884-OSET01005884.1-sediment-metagenome-genome-assembly--contig:-NODE-5884-length-10189-cov-5.758703_pt1 | contig 10189 bp, 7 predicted proteins | sample MGYA00237882_ERZ534229 | MGnify/ENA primary metagenome ERZ534229 (study PRJEB26408, sample SAMN06266212) | sediment metagenome | isolation source: Hudson Canyon methane seep mesocosm | place: USA:Hudson...
TATGACCCCGCTAAACCTGAACAATCAAACATCAATGTTGTGATTGATACGACCAGTATCGATTCAAACCATGCAGAAAGAGATAAGCATCTTAAAGGCGAAGACTTTCTTGCTGTGAAAGATTACCCAAAGGCGAGCTTTAAGAGCACTCGTTTTGATGTGAAAGATGAAACGAACGCTGTCGTCTATGGCGATTTCACCTTACATGGCGTAAGTAAGTCGATCAGTTTTCCCGTCGAAAAAATTGGTGAAGGTAAAGATCCTTGGGGTGGCTACAGAGCAGGATTTAGTGGCTCAACTAGCATAAAGCTTGCTGACTATGGGATTACCTATGATTTAGGCCCTGCATCAACGCATGTTGAACTTGAGTTAAATGTTGAAGGTATTCGTAAGTAGCGATGAACTTGATGTGGCAGCGATTAAGTTAGGTTTCATAAATATGACACTACTAGAGCCCTCTGCATCAAAAGCTATGTAAACAGCTGAACTATAGCGATTCAATGAACCGCTATAGTTCACATGCTGATATAAGCAATTACATAATTACGCTAGCTGTTTTAATAAACCACGATGGTAATCATCTGTGCTCACAGTCATACCTAAAGCTCGTATTTTTTCTTCAAGAGCTTGAAGCTCTTTTCTTAAATCGTTTAAGGTCAGGTCATTATCATCTAATTCATATAGTTGTTCTGAGCCTTTCAAGCTGAAATTCATAATGATTAACGCATCCGGGTTATTCTCTTCTACCGCTAGTTTTAGCTTCGCTGTTTTTCGATAGATACGATTCAGCTCCTGCTTCAATCGCCAGACATACATCACCTCATACAGATATGGGTGGTGATTATAGCGATAAAAAAGAAATCCAATAATACTCGCCCCAATCCCAAGCCCTATTAAGTTCAAGATGAAATTCGAACCACCAGGCTCACCCAATAACTTAATCAAAAGTGTTGAGCTACCTAAGGTGAAAACCAACAATATAATGATGATGGCCACAATAACTCTGTTAAGGCGTTTTCGGTAAATAGTTTTGTCTATTGATTGCAATGACATAAATTTAGATTCTATAAATGGATTATTTAAGAGCTAACTAATTTAGCACGAGCCAAACGCTGTTTAATAAACAGCTCCGCTAGCGCCAGCATAATAACAGAATACAAACCCGCTACAGCAATTTGTATCTTCAGCAACCTCTTCAGCAACCTCTTCAGCTATTTCTTCAACTACTTCTTCAGGTTCAGGACTGTCCGTTGATTTACGACTCAAGACTGCCGTGCTCCGTTAACCAAGCCATAAATATTTCATAGCCCATAACCACAACAGCGGCTCCAATAAAGAGCCCTGTGAATCCATAAGCTATAAAACCACCTACAGCACCAAGAAAGATAATCATCATTGGCACATCGGTACCTTTACCCATAATAATGGGCTTTAAAATATTATCCATAAAGCCTACGGCAATACTCCAGACTAAATATACAACTGCAATTAATGTTGAAGGTTCATATGAAAAGACATAGATAGCAGTGGGCACCATAAGTACTAAAGGATTAATTTGAATAATGCTCAGCACTAACACTAAGACTGCAAACAAAGGCGCTGCCGGAAAATCAATCAGATAAAAACCAAACCATGCAAGAGCAGCCTGCAATATCGCAACACCTACAATGCCTCTTGCCACATTACGTATAGTCAAACTCGCCTGTATGGCAAAACGTTCACCTCGTTCTCCGGCTAAACGTACAATAAACTTCTTAGAAAACTGACTGGAGCCATCAGCTCCCGCAAGGAAAAAACCACTAATAATGATAGAAAATATAAACATTAACACGGTTAAGCCAGCGCCAGCTGCACTACTAGCCGCTGACTTTAGTAATTCTGTAATTTTTGCCTGATGCTTTTTTATTGTCGCATCAAGGTTAGTAGACGCCTCATACCAAAACGCATACGTTTTTTCGCCTACAAGAGGCCATTCTTTAATGCTTTCAGATGGCTCATCAATATTAAATGATCCCTCCTGCAACTCGGTTATAAAAGTCTGAGCCCCAGCACTAGCCTGATCAACTAACGCGACGGTAGGCGCAATAAAAATAGCCAACATAGCTAAAGTAAGTAAAGTTGAAGCGCGTTTACGACTACCTAAAACACCTTCAAGTTTATCATTCAGCGGCTTGGCAATAATTGCGATTAAACCGCCCCAAACAACAACTGAAAGAAAAGGAGAAAGAATGGTGTAACACCAATAAAGCATTACAAAAATAGCCGATATTTTAATAGCCGCTTCTACATTTCGCTTGATGACAGCTTGATCTTCTTCGCGATTAGTACTCATGGGTATCCTTTTTCATTATTTTTTTTATTGCAATTAGGTTTTTGGGCATTCTATGGGATAATGCTTTGCGAAAGAATAGTTTAAATAAAATATTAAACAATAATGATAACAAAAACAGTGAAAGGGAATATCTATGCTTAATCTAAGCGCATTTGATAAAGCAGAACTTAGAACTCAACCCTATCCTTATGTGGTGGTAGAGAACTTCATTTTGCCTGATGCATTATCCGGTGTTCTTAAAGATTTCCCAGAAGTAGAGCACGGAGGAAGTATCCCTCTTGCAGAAGTTCAAGCTGGGGCCGAATTTACTAAACTAGTTGAAGAAATTGAAGGTAATGCATTTCGTCATGCCATTGCAAAAAAATTCAACAAACAACTAGATGAATACCCTGTTATGACCACCGTTCGAGGCCAAATGCGCCAAAAAGACGGGCGTATTCATACCGACTCTAAAACTAAAGTAATGACGATTCTGGTCTACTTTAATGACAACTGGACACAACTAGGTGGTCGCCTGCGCGTACTGGATAACGGTAACAGTCTAGATAACTACATTGAAGAAATTATACCCGCAGCAGGAACCTTAGTGGTGTTTGAAGTAACAGATAACTGCTGGCATGGCCACAGCCCCTGCACCGGGGAACGACGCTCTATTCAAACCAATTACGTGACCAGCGAGGCGGCTAAAGGCAAGCACAAAGTATTGCACCGCTTAAGCGCCAAGCTGAAAAAAGCTGCCAGAAAAATAGGGATTTAACCCCCCTATTTTGCCCATTGTTTCAGTTGCTCTATCACTGAATCAGCATAAGCATTGAGTGTATCCTGACTCACTACAGGATCAGGGCAAGTGAAACAAATCGTTAACACACCATTCAAACTGCTAGCTACAATATTAACCCCTGCACCCGATGCATGAAAAGCGGCGTAAACTTCATACCCCGTCACTGAAAACGCTTCACTCTCAGCTATTCCGCCAAAGGTAACTCGCCCCAAATTAGCAAAACTTAAAGGCGTCGCGAGTGCTTTTTCACTACTATCTATAAACATTTTTTTCAGCCCTTTAAGGCCTGCTAATTTGTAAATGCGCAGTACTTTCCAATGCTGATCCTCATCTAATGCATCCGTTACACCGGAGGCTACCTGATCACCCAAGTCCCAAGGGGATTGCTGATATTGACCGTCAATACGCGCTTTATCAACCCTCACCATACTGGTCACGCCTGAAGACAAACAACCCGCTACCGAATCGTCAACGGGAGGTGATATTTTATCCCGCACATTCACCGTAGTCACAAAGGGTATTGAGAACACACGCTTAGTATTTTCAAGGCGACCACTTTTCTGGCAGTCCAATAGTAGGGTATTGAGCATTGCGGCTGACATCAAACCATGAATACTCTTGCCGTTATCCTTCACTAACTTAAGCAAGCCAGTGAAACTTTTCTGATCTAAGGTTCGGAATGTGGAACGACAACGGTGTTCCATAATAGGCACATTAACATTAACCTTAAACGACAAGCCTTGGTCAGCAAGCTTCTGAGCCTTCATAAAGGTTGAAAGAATGCCCAGAGAACGAAACGCTCCCAGAAAGCCTGAAATTTTCTGCGGCATATAGTGCCAAAGTGGAAGCTCAAGTTCATCACGGGTTGCGGCTAAATGTGCATCCTTATTTAAGGCTTCCAACCAACGATTCATAAAATAATAAACGGAGGTACCATCAGACACGCAGTGATTAATACAAAATACTAAGCAATGTTGCTGGGCACTAGATACTAAACGGGCACGCCATAGTAACTTGCCCGCTTGGAAAGGTTGATTAAGCAGGGTCGAGCGTACTTTTGCGATGGCTGCTTCAAAATCATCATCTTCACTGTTGCCTTCAAGCACAATAGACTCAAAAGGTAGCTCTGATTCACCAGCCTTAACAAAATAATAGTCTTCTGGCTCTCCTTCTGGGTGCAACCATCGGCAAGCAGCTCGAAGCGAAACCTCAGCCTTCATCAACTTCTTTAAGCCTTCTTCCGCTAGCTCAGGGGATAACTCACCCTGTAAGCGTAAGCACACAACAATGTTACCACCACCAGGTGAAAGCTCTGCATAAACGGGAAAGCTAGCTTCATGTACACTGAGGGGTCTCATAATATTTTCCATTATTTATCCCCTCCTGATGTAATGGGTTCCACCTTAAAACGCATTGATTTTTTCGTTGTCCAAACCAATGATAAAATGGGTTCTACCTTTTGCCCTTCTGGCCATATAAAACGATAAGAGCGTAATAACTGCCCGATGATCACTGCGGCTTCAATCATCGTAAAACGGTGCCCAACACAAATTCTTGGACCTAAACCAAAGGGCGCATAAGTAAAGCGCTCTCGGTTGGCTTCTGCGTCTTTATCGAAATGAGAAACATCAAAGAAGTTGGCGTTATCACCCCAATATTTAGGGTCTTTCTGCATCGCCCCCAACATAATCAAGATAGGTGTACCTTTCTTAACACGATAACCTTGGAGGGTTAAATCCTCAGAGGAAGAACGCAGCATAATGGGAATCGGTGGCCGCAATCGTAAACTCTCTTTCAACACCTGATCCATCAAGGTCAGGTTTTGATAATGCTCGTAGGTAATGTCATCTTCGTCACCCAAAACAGCATTTACTTCATCTCTTAATTGCTCCTGCAATTCAGGATGAGTCGCCAGGTAATACAGAGTCCACTGAAGGAACGCACCCGATGTTTCATGGCCTGCAGCAATAAAGCTATGTACTAACTGCACGAGTTCATCATCAGACACATGTTCACCATTGTCATCAGTAGCAGTGATCATCTGCGCCATGAGTACTTTAGACTCAGCACGTCCTTCTCTATGCTCTTTAATAATGTCTTCAAATATTCTGCGTTGAACCTGCATCATTTTGTCTAAACGGTAATTAGACGGTAGGGGTAGTTTCTTCCAATACTTGGTTCGCTGAATACGCTTCATCAGCTCTTTACTCTGAATATCTTGTGCTTCTAGCAGTGGGTCCGTTTTATCACTAGGCTGAAATGAATCAATACGGTAATCAAAGCCCACATGGCAGATAATGGCGAGCGCTACTCTGTTTAAGAAGTCTTTGGCTTCAATTTCAGTCTCTGCACTCTTAGCGAGACCATCTTTTTCAAGTTCGGCTTTTTCAAGTGCGGCTTTTGCTAATTCTGCAACCGCACGATGAGAGATTTCGTTCATATCTGCCATCATGTCTTTAAGCTGTGCAGGCCTAAATGCCGGCATCACTAGTTGTCTCTGCCTTAACCATTGCTTGCCTTCAGTAACGAGAATGCCCAATTCCCCCCCAATGGATTTCATTTCATCCACTGCATCACCGGTTTTGGGGAAGCGCTCACGATCTTTAACCAGAATCTGATGAATCATGTCTTTGTCTGACACTACAACCCAAGGTTTATTGAGAATCTCCAGTTGAAAAATATCACCGTGAGTCTCACGCAAACGCAGCATGGCATCATACATACAACCATGATCACCATTGGTCATCAGTGGAAGATGCCCTAGTAAGCCCTTAGCAGGCATTGGAATAGACTCACCTTCAGCTAATTCAAGTTCATTAGCATCCTTTGCCGCATAACGTGTAATAAGCCATGCGGGCAGCACCACCAAGTCCATCACTAGTGCGATAAGAATAGTAACAGCCGTCATCAAACCCAGATCTGCATTAGCGCTGTAATGAGAAAAACTTAACGCACCAAAACCACCTGCAAACACTAAGGTAATAGTGATCATCGCCATACCGGTGGTCGATAAAGTCTCACGAACGGCATCTTCTACTGATTTACCTGCTCTTCTCGACTCATTAAACCGGTGGAGAAAATGAATGGTGTCATCTACCACTAAGCCTAAAGTAAGCGTGGCAACAGCGGCTACACCAATACCAATTCGCCCGTCCATAAAACCCCAAAAACTAAACGCCAACAAGGCCGGAAAAATATTGGTCAGCACACTTACAAAGCCCAAACTCCAAGAGCGCAAAGCGATAATAAGAATGATCGAGATCAGCAACATGGTAAAGAAGGTGCCGTAAACCATTGAAGGGATATTCTGTTGCGCCATCTTGGAAAACATCAAGTCCAAGCCCGCACCACGGCTATGCATAGACTCGGGTGCATTCTCTTTCAGCCAGCGCTCTGCTCTGTCGTTAAAGCGAATCATGCTGTTTGAGTCTGATTCAAACAGGATAGCAATTAATAAAGTACTGCGTTTGTCGATGCTAACCACATTCGTCAGACCTTGTCCGAATGGCAAAGATAGTTCATATAACAAAGCATATTGCGAAGCTAAAGACAGGTCATCAGGCACACGGTAATAACTCTCCTGATTTTCATTCATCGCTTTATTGATACGTTTCTGGATGTCAGTATAACTTCCCACGTATGCAACTTCAGGCTGCTCTCGTAGCCAGTTAGTATAATCTTCTAGTACTGCTAGATATTCCGGTGTATGAACACCGTTCTCTTCCCCTGAATCAATGGAATATAACAAACGATGTAGACCACCGATTCGCTCATTAAGAAAATCATTAGCTTGGCGGAAACTAAAGGTTTCATCCATATATTCAGTAAACATTTCGTTCAGTTCATTGCGAGGTAAACCGAAGGTGATTAGCACCACCATGACCCCCAGCGCAACCGTAAGAATTTTTTTACGCTGATTGATTACAAAGTTGCTCCAGGCAAGCATAAATCGTTTTGATTTAACCTGCGCTCTTCCCGCTTTTACGGGCAGCACCAGAACAAAGGCAGGCAATAAAGTGACGCATAATACAAAGGCCACCATCACCCCTACCGCTACAATATTCCCTAACTCTCGGTACATAGGAGACTCATGGAAATTTAAGCACGCAAAACCAATAGCGGTGGTAAAGCTGGTTAGAAAGATGGATTTAAAATTATGGTTCAATGCCAAACGCATGGCACTGACTTTAGGTTGCCCTGCTCGATAATGCTGAAAAAAGCTCACAAATAAGTGTACACAGTCTGCCACCGCAATGGTCATAATCATGGTCGGTGCAAAGGAGTTTACCGAGTTGATATCACCACTAATCCAGGTTTTTAAACCCATCGTAATAACCGTAGAAAACGTAACGATAGTCAGGGTAATTACGGTTCCCCACACGCTACGCATTAACGTGATCAGTAACAGCACCATAATCCCGTAACCGATAGGTATTAGCGTAATTACATCTTGAATGGTGGCATTAGCGAACGCTTCTGCGTTTTCTACCGTTCCGGTCACATAGAATTCCAATTCTGGATGAACAAGCTGAACCTTATCTACTAGCTGATGAATATATTCAGATATTTCAGCGGTTTCACCAATGGGATTATCTGATATTTCGAAGGTCATAAAAACAGTGGCAGCCGTTGCATCTTTAGCAACATAGTTGCCCACCAATGCAGGTGTAGACATCACAATATTCTTAGCTTTATTGATCTCTTCAGTAGAGAGTTGAGAAGGCTTTTCCAAAATTTGTGAAACCAACAACTCATCTTCCAAGCCTTCGGTATGGTTGTAGTTGGTAATGGAGTCTACTCGAGATGAATAGGGCGCTAACCAGCCCCCCTCTGTTAACTCATGCAATGCTTGTAAGGCTGATGGAGTGAAAACATCCCCTTCATTGACTCCGACAATAATCACCATATTGTCATACTTAGAGTAAGTTGCCTCTTGCTCATTCATCGCAATAAGCAGAGAGTCATCACTATCGAAAAAAGATTTATAAGAGGTATTAAGACCCGCATTTTTATAGCCTATGCTGGCCATTACGGTAACAATAAGCGTCCATAACAGAACCTGTTTAGGTTTTGCTAAGACCCACTCAATTAGTAGCTGGGGCATTACTATCCTCCGAAGGTATCGGTACAACGACCAGTCCCTTAATCAGGGTTCTGATATACATTAAAGCAAAGATTTGAAGAGTTGCCGGACTGAATTTAATGCACGATTGTACCATATAAAAATGACACCACTGCATAAGCATTGAACTTATAACAACTTATGACATTTATAATTCACTAAGATCGAATCGAGGATAGTTGCCCAGTTGGTAGCATACCCTGTATGCAGCCCCATCCTTCAAGGGCGAAAGGTCATAGCATTTGTGTGGCAAAGTAAGGTCAGCCTCATAATCTTTAAGATAGTATTGCTCGAAAATCTGAATACGAGTAAACATAAGCGCATCATAACTTTCAATTTCATCGACAGAAGGAACCTGCATAATCTGCGGGCTTAGCTCTAACATTGATGTATCTTTGTTGTAGCTTGCCTCGCTCATCTGCATTGCAGCCTGCTCGGGCAATAGAGTGAAAATAGTACCTATGGGGTGACGCTTACCTGCTTTTATCAATGCTTCCTCGTCAATGTTGTTAAGACGCTTAAATAGCTCTTTTTCGCTTTCCCAGTGAGCCAAACACAACGCCACTTCGATTTTTTCTGGGATAAATATTCCTACCGGGTCTAACTGAGGCGCTAAGTTGGCAGTCACCGCAAATTGAGGCTCTTGCTCAAGGGACTTTTGCATCGTTTCGGCAATAATTAAATGCAAGGCATTAGGATGCTGGTAGCTACAGGCATCACCTTGAAGTAGGTTAATAGTGTGATTATTAAAACCAAAATAATTAATCAGCCGCTTAATACTATCAAGAGATTCTTGATGGATGTCCAAGAGATGAATATCCAGTTCACCGGATTTAAACTGACCAATTAACGGTAACAGCAGCGTTGCAAATGGCCCACAACCCGCATAAAGAATTTTAATCGGGGTATCGACAAACCTTTCCTGTGCTACTTTAATTGCGGCATAAACGCCACGAATAAACATCACACTACGCTGATAGTCTTTAATGCAGTAAGCGGCGGCTTGTGGGTTAATCGCCATCCCCCCATCAAGAAAGGTATCGTCAGCCCAGCTGTCGAAGCTTGCATCAGGTACTATTCCGCTAGCATCACTACAGATCTGGGAAAATTGGTCCAAAGCATCATGTAAACATGCTGCAGAGTTGGACTCATCCAAAATAAAATCAGTAATTGCGGCTAGCTTAGATACAGACATAAAAACCTCATATTTTAACGAGGCTACTGTATCGGTTTTTTGTTTCTCTTGACATATTACATGTATATACATATTATAAAGATCAAATTAACATTTAAGGCGACTATTTTGAAGATTGAACATTGCTTTAACCTTGCTATGCGTAAGTCCAGCCGGTTAATTACACAATTTTATGATGAACGGTTTTCTCCGCTTGGACTAAAAGTGGGGCAGTTTTCCATTCTACGTGTCGTCGATATTTGCAAGGTAACCACCAACAAAGAACTGCAACACCACCTTGTGATTGACCAAACGACCTTATCAAGAAATTTGAAGCCACTCATTCGCGACGGTTTATTAAGTTTGTCTATAGACCCAAATGACCAAAGAGTGAAGAATATCTGCCTATCTGCTGAAGGTAGAAAGCTTTATCAACAAGCACTTCCATTGTGGCATGAAGCACAACAAGAACTTTGTAAAAAATTAGGTGAAGATGATGCTGAGAAAATATTAAGCCTTTCTGACGCTTTCGTTAAAGCCTTAAGCACTAGTTGAGTTTTTTTATCTATTTACATGCATATACATTTAGTTTCACATAAAAAAGGGGAGGAGTATTTATGAAAAACCTATTATGACAACCTTGCTGAAGTTTTTTTATTATCTAATTTTATGAATATTAAACATGTATATACATGGTGAATAACATGACTAATACACACAAAGAATCGCCTGTTCGCAGCATCGCTAAGTCGATCATCGGCTTCCCAAAAGCGTATGTGA
>ENA-OSET01005887-OSET01005887.1-sediment-metagenome-genome-assembly--contig:-NODE-5887-length-10185-cov-28.310051_pt1 | contig 10185 bp, 15 predicted proteins | sample MGYA00237882_ERZ534229 | MGnify/ENA primary metagenome ERZ534229 (study PRJEB26408, sample SAMN06266212) | sediment metagenome | isolation source: Hudson Canyon methane seep mesocosm | place...
CTTAAAACATCTAAATTAATCTTTTCACTTAAGATAAAGCTTTCAAATAAGCCCGCATCCGGTTGTTTTGCCCATAATGTACGTCCGGTTTGCAATATTTGATATTGCATCACCGTTGAAGCTAAACGCATATTCAATAAATCAACATCACAGCCGGCTATCTCTGCTAATTGGCTAGCAAGATCCCAAAGATCAAAAGTTTCTACATGACCATCGACTAAAACAGCTAAATCCAGATCGCTGTGTTCGGTGGCATGTCCTGTTATTTGACTTCCAAATGCATAAATAGCCAAAACACTGGGTAATGCAGTTTTAATCCTTTTTATTAAGAAGTGATATTTTTTATCTTGAAACACAATTGCCTCTAAATCTATTCGCTGTATGAGTAGACTACTAATCTTCACAACATTTTAACCATAAAACAATGTATACCAGTAGCATATCTTTTTACTCACTTAGAAAAGCTACTTTTTTTAAAAAAAGTTACTCCACCAACTCTCACAATCTTACCGGGTCATTATAATCAAGCGCTTTTTTAGGGTGTTCTGTCATATAACACCGCCCTACTCTGCCATTGAAAATATCCAATTAGATTCAACTCTTTTTTGATAAAACATTTCCCAAACACAATACTTAATTGGCCCATTTCTATTAGGTAATAGAACACCCCAGACAAAAGGTTTCACTTTGAAACCTTTTGTGTATAATCATATCCTTTATAAAGCTGGAGAGAATCCATGTCAAAAGCAATTAAATTATCTGAAAGCTTAATCAATGATGCAATCATTAATGGTAAAGCTCAGCACCGAAGCGCACCGAAGCAAATAGAATATTGGGCCAGAATGGGTAAAATGGTAGACGAAAATCCAGAATTACCATTAGCCTTTATTAAAGGCATTTTAGTGGGTTTAGAAGAGAACAAAGCCGGTGATGTTTCCGATTATAAATTCGGATGAACATTAAGCAAACCAGTATATTTAAGCGTCGTGTTAAAAAAATGCACAGCGCTGAAAAAGAATCGCTTGATCAAGCAATTAAAAATATTATCTCTAACCCCTCTATAGGAGAAATGAAAACAGGCGACCTATCAGAGATACAGGTTCATAAGTACAAGCATAATAACCAACAATATCTTATTGCTTATGTATATATTGATAGCGAGCTACTGCTCACCTTCATTGAGCATGGCGTTCATGAGAATTTCTATCGGGACCTTAAATTGCATTGATTAAAAACTTTCTTCCAAGATAAATCCTAACGCCGAAAATCTATAGTGGTCAAGTAAATTTGGCTACGCTATTAGAGACAAGGCATGTCTCTACCTATCAAACATAATCCTCAAAAAACAACCTATTAGTCTATCTGTAATACAGTGTGTGAGCTGGTACTTTCACGTTAATCTGAAATTAAAGGGTATCGTCCCTTTATACGATCGGCGAGCACTGCACGAGATATCTCTTGCTCGTACTTATTTACCTGTTCAGATAATTTTTTATACACTGACTTTAAAGAAACAGACAAGTCAATAGACTCGAACCCAGGATCATCCTTATCGACAGGAACATTTCCAGTCAGGACCTCACAGACAACCTGCGCTTCATTCTCGTCCACATTATCAATAGACACGATTGCTTCAATAATATTTTGCACTGAAAAGCCGTGATCATTAATGAGAACCATCAAATCGAATAAATCTCTTGATTGAACCCTATCCATCAAGACAACCGCTTTGGATTCAAACAGTGTTTTCAAATCAGGTATAAAGAAGGCACCCTCATTGGGTGAACTATAACGTTCTTTAAAATATTCTTTACGGGACCTAGCACCTTTACTCATAACAGCAAAACTTAGCTTAACGCCATTAACAGCGTATTCCTGAATTAAATCATCTAAGAAAATACCATTAATTCTGGCTTGAGAGATCCGCGCCTGATCCATGATGTTTTGAACATCAAGCCCAGCTATTCTTAACTCATTCAATGTCGCATTTATTTCACCTTTTGGCAGTACATCTTTAAAGAAGAAGAAATCCAGATCTTCACTTAAGCGATGTCCAATCAATAATGAAAGGGCCGTGTCACCCATCAAAGTGGCACCTGTTTCTTTAAACTTGGCACTATTATATAAACGGTCAAACACCGCTCTTGTTGCAATAGGCATGCAATTAAACTTGAGTATAATCCTCTCCAATAGCAACAATAGCGTTATTCAGTTTTCTACGTGCAATCCCCAGCGTTAAGCTATCTTCAATATTTTCTAACTGCTTAGTCATCAATTGTCCACCAAAAAATGCCGTACACCGGGCTATATCAGGAAGGTGCCCACCATTAAGCACACGCAATGCGAAAACGTTTTTATCAATATTCTTATTACTCCAATCGTAAGGTCTATCCAGTCTTAGCAAGGTAGACAATGGCACTTCTCGGTTGCTCATTATTTTCTTACGATTGTATTTTGCTTTTTGCCGGCAACGCTCAGAACAATAACTGGCAATCTTAATCCCAGTAAACTCTTCACCACACTGCAAACAAGGCTTTGTTATTCTTGATCTTTTAGCGGCAAGTTGAGATGCATTCATAATTAAAATTATGACACGGGAACGCTTGTGTGTAAATGAGCAATATCTCCTGACTATTGCTGTTGTTTAGGCATCAATATTTCAGCATACAGAATCAATCAGCTGGTTTTGTTAAATACGCACCCGCTATTTTCTTCAATTGTTCATCCATCGTTATCACCGGCTCCAACACAATCAGCGCTAAACACCCGAACGATTTATCACTTTAATGAATGTTAGCCAAAGAACATGGGCATCAAACTAGAAAGAACGGCGCTGTAGCAAAAAAATAAAAAACTATTGATACCTAGCAGAAAAATTAATCGCACGCTCTAAAGCATCAAGCAAATAATCCGCCATATCAAATGCTTTATTCAATAATGATGCTTGAATCTCTGGGTCATCAGGGTAATCATGAGCAAATTGATTACGCATCTCGCGCAATCTTAACCACTGCTCCACTGAGTTTAACGCGCCTATCTTTTCCAGACGATTAAGCTTATCAATAAAGGCACTCAGCTCACCCTCTTCATGAGTTAACTCAAGCACCGCAGGCAATAGCTTAGCGCCCATAACATCCTGTAGTTTTGAAAACCGGACGATAAACTGATCAAAAATAGCCAGCTCAGTATCTGTCAACCGAGACACGTTATGCACTGTAAATGGTTTGTGCTCTGCAAGCTGCAACATAGACCAACGTAAGCGCGCCTCATGAACCAAGCAAATATCAACTATTCCCTGAAATAACTCTTTATTCATAACGCTACCCCTGTCTTTATAGCAACCTTATAAATTGACAATACTTTACCCACCTTACGGTTAATCACTAAATCAATTTTTTGTTCGCCCAATAATTGGTGAAGTTCCCGCAAGGCATCTAACTTAGCGACCGCAATAGCATCAACATCCCGTATTTCAGGCTCAATATAAAGATCAATATCACCGCCACGGGCATTGTCATCCACCCTTGAACCAAACAGACGCAGATCAGACCCCGCACCAAAATATTTGAATACCGTTTGTTTGATACAGTCTCGCTGTAATTTAGAAATACGCATAATAACTAATCATATCAAATAAACGCAGGAGCAGCTTTAATCGTGAAAAAACCACATTAACGATGTTTCACGTCACTCTTTTACATTTAGCAAACGTTCAACGGGACAAAAACCTGACTTATCAAACACCTTTTCCACATAAGCTTCTAAACACAAAATCAAACAGTCTTTTTATGTGAGCTGAATAATCTGACTAAGTCGATCACAAACCTGGGAAAACAACGTGTCATTTATTACGCCTAAGGGATGTGGTTTTGCACAACGAGCACGCCAATCAAAAGACTTAGGTTGATGACAAAGCACATAACTTATTTTATTTGCCTTTTTACCAGAAGCGTTACCTACGGAAACTGCAAAAGGATTATCAGCATTATATTTAGCAGTCGTTATTGGCAAACCAATCACTAGCGACGTTTTATCATTAAAATTATTTGGGCTTAATACTAGAAAAGGGTGGATGTCTCTCATCTCGCACCCTGTCTGAGGATTACAATCAATCCAGATTATATCTTGACGCTCAGGTATCCAGTTGGTTCTTTTTACCACTTTTCTGCGCCTAACGGCTCAGCTGTCACCATTTCCTCACCACCATGGCGCTTAGAATCAAACTTCGCCAACCGGTCATCCAATGATAAAATCTCTTCAAAAACTGGGCTTAGAATAATCTGCTCATCGACAATAGACAGCTTCACTTTCTGATCTACGTGTAAATGCGCTTCTCGCGCAATGACTGAAGGCAACCGCACCCCTAAACTATTACCCCATTTTTTTATATCTAATATTACTTCTGTCATACAGCCTCCAATCCAACGTTTAAACATAAGTATAAACATCACACTATCGACAATCAAACCTTCTTTTCACCTATCCTGCATCCATTATTTTATTCAATTGTTTATCCATCCTAATCACAGGCCTCCACCCCAATAAATCATGCTCAATAAACCAAGGTATTTTAGAAAGCTGTTCCGCTTCATCTGCGCTGAGTTGAGAACCGATATTTAACCGCTAAAAATATCAGTGTTGGCAATACTTGTGAATGCTTAACAATTGGCAATAACGCTTCTAATGTCCTAGCCTTAGATCCTAGTGTTATCTTTTTCATAGTTCATACTTTAAAAGTGTATTTCACATTACAGAATTAACATTCTGTTTAATTACACACCCTGATTTTCCAAAGGCAGAAAAACTACGGGCAAAGCCATGGCCAAAAAACCAAAGATTACACCCCCTCACTCTCTAATTTATTACCTGAAGGTGCATTAAGAGAATTAATAGCGCAACGACTTAAAACGCACATTGACAACGAGTTTCAACTGCTCTCATCGCTTGGGCAAGATTTGCCTGGCGCGCTGAGCCACACCCCTAGAACCAGAAGAAGTCCCTGACAGCATTCTCAGCACCTACGGAAAAGTGAAAGCTGTTAGATTCTAAGACTAATGCCATCAAATTCACACCCTAAACGAATAGGAATATAATAAAGGGCCCATATTCAGTGCATTGAAAACTGCTTATAGCTAACCACTTCAATATGATTACTCAACACAATAGATTCTCCACTATACACAACGAGACCACGAGATAGTGGCGTATTAGATCCAGAAAAAGTAAGTAAGCCTTTGGCAAATTTAGCATGCCAGGTCGATGATGATTTTATTTCAACACCCACCAGCCCTGCTGCTGTTTTACAGAGCAAATCAATCTCGACACCGTTGCTATCTCTAAAAAAATACAAGTCTGCACTTCGACCTTGGTTGTAACGATCTTTTAACGCTTCTATGACGACTAGGTTTTCAAAAATATTACCCACCAGTGGATCACGGCTGACTTGCCCTGACTTTTCAATACCTAGCAAATAAGCCAATAGCCCTACATCGGTAAAATAATACTTAGGGGATTTTATAACCCGCTTACCAAAATTCTCAAAGTAAGGCGGTAGTTTAAACACAACAAATGAGGCTTCAAGAATGGAAAGCCATTGTTTAATGGTTATTGCGCTGACACCCACATCATTTGACAATGACTGATAGTCCACTAACTGTCCCACCCGACCAGCGAGTAGCTTAATAAATTTTTCAAATAAGCTGACGTCTTTGAGTTTAATTAACTGCCTGACATCTCTTTCAACATAGGTTTGATAATAATTTGAATAGGCACGATTAGCCCTTTGATTCTGATCATAAATACGCGGTAAAAACCCATTCACAACATAGGATTCAAAATCATCAAATTCAATTTTTGCACCTTTTAGTTCAGCAATAGAAAGTGGTAAAAGATGTAGAACGCCTGTACGTCCGGCTAAAGACTGAGAGACAGCAGCGCGCAGTTCTAATTGGTGAGAGCCTGTGAGTACAAAACGACCATTAACCTTTTCACTATCGACAATACCTTGTAAATAACTGAGTAAAATAGGTGTGCGTTGAATCTCATCAAAAATTGTCTTGCCTTGATAACGCTTTAAAAAAGCTTTGGGGTCCTCAACGGCTAACTCTCTATGCTCGGGATCTTCTAACGACACGTAATCATAGTCTGGCAAAACATGGCGCACCAAAGTTGTTTTTCCAGCTTGACGGGGCCCCAAAAGAGTTACTATCGGATATTCTTGCAATTGTACAAGCAGCTCTTGAGTGATATCTCTTTTAATCATAATCGCCACAAAAATCATGTAATACTAAAGTTAAACTGTAGTATTACATAAAAACTAACTATCCTAAATAAATATTATGGCCTTTAATTAAACCCTCACACCCATTCACACGCACTAACCGACTAAACTCAAAGTGCATTTATGCCAATACCTTTTCAATTCACCCGGTATTACTGTGCAAAAGATAACGCCTCTATTAGCTAGGTTTCAACCGTTGCGTTAACACGACCAGTATTAGCCAGTGAATGCTTAATACCTAACGAGATACACGTTGACTAATTGGCAACATGATATTAATATTAACGATAGGTCAACAGGAGTCGCAATGCACATTATATCCAAGCGCATCTTTAAAGAAGCGGCTAGAGAACACCCAAACCAAAAACAAGCGCTGGATGATTTGTATCATGTGCTCGACAAAGGAACTTTTTCCTCTCCTGACGAAATGAGAAGGCTTTTCCCGACTCTGGATAATTTTAAGTACAAGGATAAATGGTGGGTGATCGATATCGGCGGAAATAATATGCGAATGATCTCTTTTATCCAGTTTATGCAAAACCGAATGTATGTGAAGCACATCGTGACTCACGCTGAGTATGATAAGTTAACTAAACGCTATGCAAAAGGAGAACTGAAATGACAGCCCTTGCTTTTAAAGATGCTTGCTACAGCTTTGCTCAGACTGCCGTTCCGTATCTCCATATAAGAGACGAACAGCACTACGAGGAAGCTCTGGAGTTGATCGAAACCTTTCTAGAAGAGGCCGAAGATTCCTTCGACGACCCACTAAATAGCGTTATTGAAATGCTAAGCCATGCTATCTCAGCTTATGAGAGCCGAGATGCCGAGATGGCAGCTTTCGAGACTCGCTCTTCTGCCCAAGCGCCGGATCTGGCAACTCTCCGTCTTTTGATGGACCAGCATCATCTCGGCACCGCTGACCTACCTGAAATCGGCTCCAAGTCTATGGTATCACGTGTGCTTTCAGGTGAGCGCAGCCTCAATAAAAATCACATTAAGGCTTTATCTGATCGTTTCCAGATTAGTCCAAGTTTGTTTTTCTGATATCAGGCACATCTGCTAAGTTCTCTGTCATAAATGTGGCAGGCTGTAGCTCATAAAACTTTCGAGGATTGCCTGACCCCCTGTGTAGCTCTGCTAACAACGAACGACGACGAGTGGACATATTTTGGATCTAGGCAAATCTGATGCACTCTGCGCGCGCCTGTTTTCTCGGGGGGATTACAAATCCACAGTTATACGCTATTTGAGAGCTTGGGAGTTTTGAGTTGGAAATATGAAATACCCAACTAAAAATGGCGTAACATAACGGGGCTACGCCTGATTAAAGGTAGCAGACACCACATCAACCAAAACCTCACGTTTTATTAGTGGGTTTAGAAGAGAACAAAGCCGGCAATATTTGTGATTATAAATTCGGATAAAAGCTAAGAAACTATATCTTTAATACCCTATTAATAAATCCACAGCGCCAAATTTACTTCCTGATTTTAGGAGGTACGAGATCCAAATAAGACTCACCATTTTTCATAATAGTAACTGACTCACCTTTCCAGACCAGGCCATTTCATCTAAGCCCTCAAACCTTAACTTGGCCCAACCTTTTCGCGAATAAGTTTGACTTCCGGCTCAGGAAACTCAAAAGCTCTTGAAGCATCTTCCTTACCCTTAACAATTTCATCCATTTCCTGAACACTAGCCAACAACTCATCAAACATTTCATTTTTCATCTGACCACTCCTCAACAATTTGCTTCAGTGCTTTTTTCTGCTCACTTTTTGGATAAACAAATAGCATGTAAATCTAATCATCTGACGAGTGAATATAGCGGTTTCAATAATTACCATCCCTATGGTATACGCCAATGGTGTATTAACCAATATTAATATCACCCTCGACAAGGGGGCTTATCGTTACCTAAGCATCTGATGATGCTGGCCACGCAAATCAACGACTACTCGTAATGAGTCCAGAGCCGCAATATCTTGACAGCCTTTTCCGGCTCTAAAACCTGATAGACAAGCCGATGCTGAATATTAATTCTTCTTGAATAAGCACCGCTCAAGTCACCCACCAGATTTTCGAAAGGCGGCGGAGTTTGCCATGGATCAGACTGGAGAATCGTTAATAATTGCTGCGCTTTAGTTTTCAATCCGGACGATGCTAGTTTTCGTGCATCCTTTTGGGCCTGCTTAGTGTAATACAGCGTCCACATTACCAATTTAATTCAGTTGCAGCGCTGTCAATACTCTCCTGCATACCCTCTAAAATTGATTCGCGCATCCCTGGCACCGATAAAAGATGCAAGGTTTCGTTGATCGCATTCCAATCATCTTCAGCCAAAAGAACCGCATTGCCACGCTTGCCCGTTATAACCACCGGCTCATGGTTGACTGTCGCATCGTCAATCAATTTATACAGGTTGGCTCTCGCCTCAGTAACATTCAGTGTCGTCATAATTAAATCCTCTTAAACTAAAGGTACGCTAATACGTACGTTATGTCAAGTTCACCTGAGTTATCCTCCACCAAAAGTTGATAAACCCATTTATCGAGCCTGATCCTATCGCTCAGCACCCCATTTCCATATCGGGTATTTGCAACAGAACTACGGTAGATTTAGTAAAGAATTTAAGACAAACATCCAGTGGCTAATTGATCAAACGTGACAACCTCAAAATGCAAAGCTATCGCGAGTAAAAACACACCCACACATGAACTAACTGCAAAGACCTAGCAAAACGAATTTGCAAACGCTAATAGGGTTGTATTTAGTTATTTTCTGAACTGAACAGAGTATTGAGTTTCCTTTTTCGCTGCTCAATCAGCCACAACCCAATCAGGATGATATTCAAATACAAAACGGTGCTCATCGTCTAAGTGCAACTTTCCCACACGTTCCGTTGATAAATACACCTCAAGCACTGGGCTCACGAGTCTTCACCTGCTGTTTCAATACCTAAGGCAGAGTGTGTCCAACCCCGTGGCTTTAGCACCACTTCCAAGCCCAGACTATGAAAAACTTGCAGTACTTTACCCATTTGAACCGTGGGTTTACCATTTTCCAAATCAGAAATAAAACGCACACCAACACCACATAAAGAAGCAAATTCAACTTGCGTCGCCCCTTGTAATTTCCGATATTGGCGAACCACATTTCCCAGCGACTTAGTATCTAATATTTTCCCGTTCGGTAATGTTTTCACGCTTTAACGGCCTTCCCCAATAAATATTCCCGTACGGTAAATATACATAACAAATTAATCAGATTTAACAATAATGTTCCTGATCGGGAATATTAAATCTAATAGCCATCGTCTTTTAATAATGAATGGCTTATTGAAGTTTTACTATTATTTATCTTCCCAAACCCTGCTAGACAGCCTTTTACAGACAAAGACCCATACCCAATAATCAAAATATTGACGACTCGTTGTCCTTAACCGTTGCATGGATTAAAAACCTTCTTCCAAGAAAAGTCCTAATGCCGAAAATCAAATACATTAGTTATTTTTTCATTTGACTGCTCATTGATAAGCCCGCTTATACAACTTGGAAAGCTGGCTGACGGCTTTCACCTCATAACGATTCAATCGTCGTTGTTTATTTAAAAACCTCAGTGCGACCTGATCGTCTTGTTCCCCACCACTTTCTAAGGGTTTTTCAAATAAGAACGGTAAAAAACGTTGCCCATCACGACCACCCATTTGCTGATTAACTGCCGCTAATAATTCAGGGGAAGCATTAGAGAGACTCCCTCGCTGTTTCGGGTCTATTTCTGCATCAACATAAATAGCCCGCCAAGCCTGTTGGCGAGCCGCTCTAACCCGTGCCCGAGTCACATGCATCTCAGCCAAGGCAAGGGCCTCATCAGTGGCAATACCATCGTCTTCAAACAAAGCC
>ENA-OSET01005889-OSET01005889.1-sediment-metagenome-genome-assembly--contig:-NODE-5889-length-10184-cov-2.707233_pt1 | contig 10184 bp, 7 predicted proteins | sample MGYA00237882_ERZ534229 | MGnify/ENA primary metagenome ERZ534229 (study PRJEB26408, sample SAMN06266212) | sediment metagenome | isolation source: Hudson Canyon methane seep mesocosm | place: USA:Hudson...
GCCTAAGGACTGGTTTATGAGAATTCTGTTTTTAGGCGATGTGATGGGCCGCGCTGGGCGCAAGGCTGTCACCGAGAACCTGCCGCGTTTGCGCGATGAATGGCGGTTGGACTTTGTTGTGGTCAACGGCGAGAACGCCAGCAACGGCATGGGGCTGAGCGGAGATCACGCCAAGGCCCTGCTGGAGGCCGGTGTGGATTGTCTGACACTGGGCGATCATGCCTTTGACCAGAAGGACATGCTGCAGTTCATCGAAAAAGAACCGCGCATTATCCGGCCGCTGAATTATGCCAAAGGCGCGCCGGGCAAAGGCTACCGGCTGTTCAATGCACCGGGCGGGCGCAAGGTTCTGGTGCTGCAGGCGCTGGGGCAGGTGTTCATGAAACGTGCCTTTGATGACCCGTTCTCGGCAGTTGAAACCGTGCTTAAGGCCCATCCGCGCGGCGGTATTGCCCAGGCGGTTATTGTCGACATGCACTGTGAAGCGACCTCGGAGAAAATGGCGATGGGCCATTTCTGCAATGGCAAGGCCTCACTTGTGGTGGGAACCCACACCCATGTGCCGACCGGCGATGCACAAATCCTGGAAGGCGGCACGGGTTATCTGACTGACGCCGGCATGTGCGGCGATTACAACTCGGTGATTGGCATGGAGAAGACTGAACCGATGCGCCGGTTTATTACTGGCATGCCCAAAAACCGTTTTACCCCGGCCGCAGGCGAGGCAACCCTGTCTGGGGTCTTCATTTCGACGGATGACCGCACTGGTGCCGCCAAAGAGATCCACATGATCCGGTCCGGCGGTCTGTTGCAACCGTCAACGCCGTGATGTGAGCCAGGGCGCGGGCGGTGATGCGGCCATGTTACGGGGCAGGGGTGGGGCAAATTGTTGCATATTCTCCCGTGCTGACCGACCATATGGTCTCGACTAGGGATCCGCTTGCCTCTGCTGGGGCTATCAGAGAAACTGCCTGCTTAGGACAACAGGTCGACAGGAATGCGTGTATCACGGGGTGTTTTCCACGATACACGTTCTAGCCGAACTCGGCGATAGTACCAGAGAACCTATCGTGCGATGACCAAATAGAGTAAAAAGGGCCACGGACATTCCTATGAATTTGTTAGCTTTTTCTGAAACTGGCGGGGCAATTGTAACCCTGGTTGTTGTTGCGGTGATGTTTGTGCTGTTCATGCGCGAGGCCTACCCGGCTGAAGTGGTGGCAATAGGTGGCGCCGCTACAATGCTGGCATTGGGGGTCTTGCCCTACGATGACGCACTGCATGTATTATCGAACCCGGCCCCTTGGACCATCGTTGCAATGTTCATCGTCATGGGCGCACTGGTGCGCACGGGCGCGCTGCAATGGTTCACCGAACTGGCTGAGGCCCAGGCCGATTCACGGCCTGCCGTCGCAATCGGTGCGCTGATGCTTTTTGTCGTGGTGGCCTCGGCCTTTGTGAACAACACTCCGGTCGTTGTCGTGATGATCCCGGTGTTTGTGCAGCTGTCGCGAAAACTGGGTATTTCCGCCAGTAAGATGCTGATCCCGCTAAGCTATGCCGCTATCCTGGGGGGGACACTGACCCTGATCGGGACCTCGACCAACCTGCTGGTGGATGGTGTAGCGCGGGCCAATGGGCTGGAACCCTTTACCATTTTTGAGATCACACCGCTGGCCATTTTCCTGGTCATTTGGGGTGCGATCTACCTGCGCTATATCGCGCCGCGCCTGTTGCCGGATCGCTCGAGCATGGCGACGATGCTGTCCGGCAAACACACGATGAAGTTCTTCACCGAGGCGGTGATCCCGCCCGAAAGCAACCTGATAGGGCGCGAAGTGACCGGGGTGCAACTGTTCAAACGTGCCGGTGTGCGGCTGATCGATGTGATCCGGGGCGATGTCTCTTTGCGCCGTGACCTGAAAGGGGTCGAGCTTCGGGTCGGCGACCGGGTTGTGTTGCGCACCAAGATGACCGAGCTGCTAAGCCTGCAAAGCAACAAGGAACTGCGGCGGGTTGATCAGGTGTCGGCGGTCGAAACTTCAACCGTCGAAGTGTTGATCACGCCAGGCTGCCGGATGATTGGCCGATCGCTGGGCGCAATGCGCCTGCGCCGCCGCTATGGTGTTTATGTTTTGGCCGTCCACCGGCGCAACCAGAATATCGGCCAGCAGCTGGATGAATTGGTGGTGCGGGTCGGCGATACCCTGCTGCTTGAAGGTGGCTCGGATGACATCCAGCGGCTGGCGGCGGATATGGATATGGTCGACGTGACCAAGCCCTCGGCCCGCGCGTATCGCCGTAGCCACGCGCCCATCGCCTTGGCTGCGATTTTTGGCATTGTGGCCCTGGCGGCCTTGGGTGTTGCGCCGATCCTGTTACTGGCCGTTTTGGCCATGGCCACCGTGTTTCTGACCCGCTGCATCGACAGCGACGAGGCCTTTTCATTCATTGACGGCCGCCTTCTGGCGCTGATCTTTGCCATGCTGGCGGTGGCGACGGCACTTGAAACATCGGGCGCGATCGAGCTGATCGTGGATGCGCTGGCCCCATTGATTGGCAATCTGCCACCGTTTTTCATCGTTTGGGCCATCTACCTGCTGACCTCGGTTCTGTCCGAGCTGATCAACCACGCGGTGGCTGTAGTGCTGACGCCGGTAGCGATTGGACTTGCCTTGTCGATGGGGGTGGAGCCCCGCCCATTGGTGATCGCAGTGATGGTCGCCGCCAGCGCAACCTTTGCCACGCCAATCTCGTATCAGACCAATATGATGGTCTATGGACCCGGCGGCTATCGTTTTACCGATTTCATGCGCGTCGGCATTCCGCTGAACCTGACGGTTGGGTTGCTGGCCTCGGCGCTGATCCCGCTGTTTTGGCCGCTGTAAAACGCGGCTGACGTGGCGTAGTCTTGCCGATTGCCAGGACAGGGTGATGAATTCCACGACTTGTGACCTCATATAGGTTTGGATTGAGTTTTTATGAGGTTGGGACAATGGGTTTCAAACAGGGTTTTATGGCCATTATTTTGACGGCAGCCACTGCAATCGCTGGGGCGTCGATGGCGCGGGCAGGCACGGTCGAGGGTAGCGTGACCTACTTGCAGCGTATCGCAGTGCCGCCGGGGGCTAAGCTGCTGGTCGAGCTGCGCGATGTGTCACTGATGGATGTTGCGTCCAAACTGATAGCCGCGCAGGACTACGAATTGACGGCGGTGCCACAGGATTATTCTCTCACCTTCCTGGACAGTCAGATCCTTGAGACCAACAGCTATGCCGTCTCGGCGCGGATAACGCTGGATGGAGAATTGCTGTTTGTCACCGATACGACTTATCCGGTTCTGACCCGGGGTGCAGGGGACAAGGCAGATATGATCGTAAAAATGGTCTCACCCACGTCGAGCCAGGTGAATTTGCAACTGGACGACACCAAATGGACGCTGATCGAGCTGAACGGCACTCCGGTTGAAAAAGGTCGCGACCCCGGTTTCGCCTTTGCCAGGGACGGGCAATTCTCTGCCTCTGGTGGTTGTAACCGGTTCATGGGTCAGGCCGAACTGACGGGAACCGAGGTACGTTTTCCAGATAGGCTGGCCGGCACGATGATGGCCTGTACCCCTGAGCTGGATACTCAGGAAAGTGATTTTCTGGCGACGATGCCCAAGGTCAAATCGCTGGCCCGGCAAGGGCCTATGTTGCAGATGATCGCCGAGGATGGCTCTGTTTTGATGCGTTTGGCTTTGAAAAAGTAATCCGGGCGGCACTCAGGCCGCCTGTGTTTCCCGCCCCACACCCGACCCTGTCCAAGGTTGGGTGTGGGACTGCGCTAAGAGTTCAGGCAATCGCCTTTGAGCGCCCGGCATTGCGTCCGGAGAAGATACATCCACCCAGAAAGGACCCCTCTAGCGCGTTGTAGCCGTGGTAGCCGCCGCCGCCAAAACCTGCGGCTTCTCCCACCGCAAACAGGCCCGGAACCACGGTGCCGTCCTGCCCCAGCATCTGACTGTCCAGATTGGTCTGTAATCCGCCCAGTGTTTTGCGGGACAGAATATTCAGCCGCACCGCAATCAACGGGCCGTTCTTTGGGTCCAGAATCCGGTGAGGCTTGGCGGTGCGGATAAGCCGGTCGCCGCGATAGTTGCGCGCAGCATTGATGGCGATGATCTGTGCGTCCTTGGCATAGGGATTGTCGACCTGACTGTCGCGCGCCACGATCTGGCGCCGCAGATGCGACTCAATCAGGGGCACTTCGGCAATCTTGTTCATGCCGGTGACCAGTGCGCCCAGATCATCGGCGACGACAAAGTCAGCGCCGTGTTCCTTGAAGGCCTCGACGGGTGCCGGGGCCTGTCCACGCGACAAGAACCGTGCCCGCAGCACCTTAAGCCATTTGCCCGAGGTCAGATCTGGATTTTGTTCAGACCCGGACAGGGCAAATTCCTTTTCGATGATCTTTTGCGACAGCACAAACCAGCTGTAGCCATGCCCGGTTTTCAGGATCTCTTTCAGGGTGGCCAATGTGTCAAACCCCGGCAGGCAGGGGGCGGGCAGGCGGTCACCATTGGCGTCAAACCACATCGACGAGGGGCCGGGCAGAATGCGGATGCCGTGGTTGGGCCAGATTGGGTCCCAGTTGCGCAGGCCCTCGCAGTAATGCCACATGCGATCGCCGTTGATCACATGTCCCCCTGCCGCTTCGGCAATGGGGATCATGCGGCCGTCGACGTGAAAGGGCACCCCGGCGACCATGTCCTTGGGTGGCTCGCCCAACCGGTCGCGTGGCCAATTCTTGCGCACCAGCTCCAGATTGCCACCAATCCCGCCCGAGGCAACAATCACCGAGGGCGCCTGCACCTCAAAATCGGCAATCACCTGACGGTTGGTCTTGGCCCCCTGAACCGCATTGTCGTCAGCCAGTATCTCGCCCGCAACTCCGGTGGCGGCGCCGTTTTGGGTCAGAATGCGGCTGACCTGATGGCGGTTGCGCATATCGATCAGCCCCGCCTCAATATGGGCGCGCACCCGGTTGGCAAACGGCGTGACCACGCCGGGCCCGGTGCCCCAGGTGACGTGGAACCGGGGCACTGAATTGCCGTGTCCCTCAGCCTTGCCACCACCGCGTTCAGCCCAGCCCACAACAGGGAACCAGCGAAAGCCCATCGCGTGCAGCCAGGGCCGCATGTCACCCGCTGCAAAGTCGAGATAGGATTCAGCCCATTTACGCGGCCAGTGATCATCAGCGCGGTCAAACTGAGCGCTGCCCATCCAGTCATTCAGCGCCAGATCCAGACTGTCGCGAATACCCATGCGGCGTTGCTCGGGGGTGTCCACCATGAACAGTCCACCCAGGCTCCAATGGGCCTGACCACCCAGAAAATGGGCAGGCTCCTGATCCAACAGGATGACTTTCTTGCCGCGGTCGGCCAATTCGGCGGCTGCGGCCAATCCGGCCAACCCACCCCCGACAACAATCGCATCTGCGGTTTCAACCATGATAGGGGCTTCCTTATTTTTGACCGCGGAACCAAAGCACAAAGGGCAGGGCGACCAGATACATGGTGATCGCATAGACCGCCGAGGGCAGGGCCATGGCGCTAAAGCCCTCTGTTACACCGGTGATAAGCCCGGCCAACGTGATGCCAAGCGTTGAGTTTTGAATGCCGGTTTCGATTGATATTGTCCGCACCTCAGGTCCGCTTAACCGCGCGGCACGACCCAAAGCGTATCCGACAAGCAGCAGCAGCAGGTTCAACGTGATCAAAGTCAGGCCCATGATGGCGACATTTTCAACGAATGTTGACCAGTTTGCACTCAGGACCACGGTGACGATCAGGACCAGCAGTCCAACTGAGACCCGCGACAATCCCTGCTCAATGCGCAAGGCAAATCCGCGCGCATGGTGGCGGATGGCAACACCGGTAAGAACTGGCAGGGTGCCGATCACGAACAGGGCAATGGCCAGTCCTGTGATACTGTCCTCAGGGGCGCTGGATCCCATGAAATAGGTCACCGACCAGGCCGCAAAAAACGGTACCGTCAGAATGCTGAGCAGGCTGATCACCGCGGTCAGAGACACTGACAGGGCAACATCCCCGCCCGAGAGTTTGGCCAGAATATTGCTGGTCACCCCGCCGGGACAGAACGACAGCAACATCACTCCGACTGCAAATTCTGGCGGCAGATCAAACAGGGCCAACACGGCAAAGGCAATCAGAGGCAGGAGAAGAACCTGACTGATCGCACCAATGGTAAAGGCCAGGGGGCGGCGGGCGATGCGATAGAAATCGGACATCTCCAGGCCGATGCCCAACGAGAGCATGATGATCGCCAGTGATAGTGGTAGAAAAATTGTGATCAAACTGTCCAAAACGCGCCTCCCCAGGTGGTTCCAGGCAGATTAGCGGCGCGTCATCGCCTGTGCCAAGCGCAATACGCTTTGATTGCCGTGAGGTTAGCCAGAGCGGACGCTGCGGCAGTTACATCGGCCAGAACACCAGTATCGCCGGGATCGAAGTCGCCACGATCAGAACCTCCAGCGGCAAGCCAATGCGCCAGTAGTCGCCAAACTGATAGCCGCCGGGCCCCAGGATCAGCGTGTTGTTCTTGTGGCCAATCGGGGTCAGGAACGCAGCCGAGGCGGCGACGGCCACGGCCATCAAAAACGGATCTGCCGAAACCTGCAGTGTATTGGCCATTTGGATGCCCACCGGTGCGGCGACAATTGTGGTGGCGGTGTTGTTCAACACATCCGACAGCGTCATCGTCACCACCATCAACACGGTCAAAATGGCCCAGGCCGGTAACCCCTGCGTCAGACTGATCAGGGCATCGGCAATCAGTGCCGTCCCACCCGAGCTTTCCAGTGCCGAGCCCAGCGGGATCATCGATCCCAGCAGCACCACCACCGGCCATTCAATATGGTCATAGATCTCGGCCACCGGCAGGATCTTGGTCAGCACATAGCCCACCACCACCAGCCCCAATGCCACCGGCAGATACAGCAACCCAACCGAGGCGGCCAGAACCGCAGCGCCAAACATGGCAATAGCCAACCATGTCTTGTCATTGGCGGTCACCGCCAGGCCTCGGGTGGCCAGTGGCAGGCATCCCAGCCAGGCGGTTACATCTGCGGCACGATCGCGCGGACACAGCAGCAACAGGATATCGCCGGGCTCGATCTCGGTTTGGCGGATGTGCTTGGTCAGTTGGCGACCCTGCCGTGACAGGCCCATCAACACAGTGCTTTGACGCCAGGCCAGCCCCATGGACTGTGCGGACCGACCGGCAATACGGGCGGTTTCAGGCACCACGACCTCGATGACTTCAAGTCCTTCGCCCTCGGCCGTCAGTTTTTCCTGTCGCGCCTGATCCGAAAAATCCAGCGACAGGGTGGTGCGGAACTCGTCCAGCGCCTCGGGGGTCGCCTCGAGCAGTACCGCATCCCCGGCGCGCAACAGCGACCCGGCGGCGCGGCCATAGCGTCGCTTACCGTCGCGGATCAGACCCAGAATAGCCACATCCGCCTTTTCAGCCTCAGCGTCTAGTTGCCCCAACCGCTTGCCAATATGAGGCGAGCCTTCGGGTACGGTCAGCTCGGCGATATATTGCGCCAGTTGCGTTTCCGATGATCCGGCGTCGTCGCGGGTCGGGATAAACCGCCAGCCGATCAGCGCCACAAACGCCAGTCCGGTTATGGCTGCAACCCCGCCCACCGGGGCAAAGTCGAACATGTGAAACGGCTCGCCAAAGTTTTCGGCCCGGATCGCGGCGATGATGATGTTTGGCGGGGTGCCGATCAACGTCACCATGCCGCCCAGAATGGTGGCAAAACTCAGCGGCATCAGGCTAAGCCCCGGCGCGCGCCCGGCCTTGCGCGCGGTCTGTATATCCACCGGCATCAGCAGCGCCAGCGCCGCCACGTTGTTCATAAACGCCGACAGCACCGCGCCAATCCCACCCATTAGCGCGATATGGCTGCCAAGCCCCCGCGAGGCGTCCACCAGCGTGCGGGTGATCAGGAACACCGCCCCAGAGCGCACCAACCCGGCCGAGACGATCAGCACCAACGCCACCACCAGCGTTGCCGGGTGGCCAAAACCGGTAAAGGCATCTTTGGTGGGCACCACACCCAGCACCACGCCCGCCATCAGCGCGGCAAAGGCAACAAGGTCATACCGATACCGCCCCCAGACCAGCAGGGCAAAGACGGCAGCAAACAGCGAGAATAATATGATTTGATCTAATGTCATGGGGGCACTTTAATGGCTGGCGGGGCCGGAACAAGCACGGATCGCACGGCCAGCGCTTGAAAGCTGCCACCAGACGGGGCTATATGTGCGCCAAACGTCAATCAGCATAGGGATGGACCATGGCAGGCCACTCAAAATGGGCAAACATCCAGCACCGTAAAGGTCGTCAGGACGCTGCACGCTCGAAACTGTTCTCGAAACTGTCCAAGGAAATCACCGTCGCCGCGAAAATGGGCGATCCGGATCCAGAAAAGAACCCGCGTCTGCGGATGGCAATCAAAGAGGGCAAAAGCCAGTCTTTGCCCAAGGATGTGATTGACCGCGCGATCAAGAAATCGGTTGCGGGTGAAGGCGACGAATACGAAGAAATCCGCTATGAGGGCTATGGCCCCAACGGCGTCGCCATCATCGTCGAGGCAATGACAGACAACCGCAACCGCACCGCCTCTACTGTGCGCTCTACCTTTTCCAAGAATGGCGGCAACCTGGGCGAAACCGGCTCGGTTGGGTTCATGTTCGACCGCAAGGGCGAGGTCACCTACGGCGCCTCTGTGGGCGATGCCGATTCTGTCTTTGAAGCGGCGATCGAAGCGGGCGCTGAAGATGTCGAAAGCTCGGACGAGGGTCACACGATCTATTGCGAAGACACTGATCTGAATGATGTGTCCAACGCGCTGGAAACGGCTTTGGGCGAATCCGACAGCACCAAATTGGTTTGGAAACCCACCACCACCACTGAAATGGACCTGATCGCCATGCAAAAGCTGATGAAGCTGGTGGATGCGCTGGAAGATGACGACGACATTCAACGCGTCACCACCAATTTTGAGGCCTCGGACGAGGTGATGGAGCAGCTGTAAAAGCCTGCGTATCAAACAGTCAAAGGCCTGCCTGATCGGCGGGCCTTTTTTGGTTTATATCTGGTGTCCTTGGGTCTTTAAGGCGGGCTAAGCCTTGGCAACCGGCTGCCCGTGGTCAAACCGCAGATAGTCTGATGTAATCAGGGCGCGCGGCACCGGATCCGAAATCGCCTCGGTTTTATAAAGCGGTTTATCGAAATTGAACCTGCGCAATAGCCTGAACAACAGCCTGCGCCGCAAAGCGACCTCTTCGTCGTAAATTCCGTTTAGCATTGTGTCATGTCCCCACAGTCTCACCAGAATAGGGATCGCATGAGAGTCCAAACAAAAGGTTTCAGAATTCCATCGCGGTTATATAAAATTATCTTTTAAATGCAGTGATTTAAAGTAAGGTTTGTCACGGATGTGTTAACAGAAACCGGTCGGGCCTCTCCCCTGGGCTGGACGCGACACAATATTCTAAGCTCTGACGTCATCTGAATTTTCTGATGAATGTCGATGTTGATCTACGGCGTCAGTAACCCAACCTGTTGGGCCTCGGCGCGGCTGGGATACCAAAGACCAGTGCTGGGTTCGTCAAACATTTGGATTAAAAACGATTCATTAATTCCCTGACTTCGGAAAAAGGCACGGTCTTTGTCCTGCTCTTTCTTCAGGTCCAGATTAAGCAAGGCCGGGCCAAACTCTAACGCATAGCTATGAAAGCCCAGCCGTGCACCGGGAGACAGACCGCGTTGGGTGCCAGCGGCAAAAACCAATGTGCAGGCGGAGCTGCAGTCGCCTTTGACGGTGGTGTTCAATCCCTTGGCACGGATCAAATTGGCAAAGCCGCGCGCCTCATAGATATGGCCGCCGATGCTGGTCAAAATGACAGTGTCAAGCTGTGGGTTCTCGGCCATCAGGGTGGTGACGCGTTTGGTTAGGCCGTGGGTAATGGTGCCGTTGAAAGTTAAAGACGTGTGATCATCAGACAGGGTCAGCTCATATTCGGCGGCATATTGTCTATCCATGCGGTCGGTAAACAGCTCAGTGTCCTTGGGCTGAGCGGCAAACAAGAAGGCCCCCCACCACAGCGA
>ENA-OSET01005890-OSET01005890.1-sediment-metagenome-genome-assembly--contig:-NODE-5890-length-10182-cov-10.413953_pt1 | contig 10182 bp, 9 predicted proteins | sample MGYA00237882_ERZ534229 | MGnify/ENA primary metagenome ERZ534229 (study PRJEB26408, sample SAMN06266212) | sediment metagenome | isolation source: Hudson Canyon methane seep mesocosm | place...
CTCTCAAACCCACCCGTCTTTTAGCTGGTGGTTGTTTATTGGAAGAGATGATTCCGAAAAAATTGCCTACAGTCAACACTGTGCTCAGGAACTTGGATAAAAACAGAAGGGTAATACTGGAGCTAAAAGTATCTGGATCGATTTTTAGAAATTTATGATTGTATGTTCGGATTTAAGTGGCTTGTAAGCTTGACGAGCAAGATTAATAATTGTGTATAAGGAAAATGAAGATTAAATTTTTGTATGAGTGATAGATCAATAGCAGATAAAATTCTTAAAAGTTCTATTTGGACCTATTTAGGTGGATGGAGTAATAAATTAATTGGCTTTGTTTCAACTCTAATTCTTGCCAGAATTCTGTTACCAGATGATTTTGGTGTTGTCGCAACAGCTTCAATTGTGACTGGACTATTTAATGTTATTACATCCTTAGGTACAAGCCAATACCTTATTAGGAAAAAAGAGCTTGTTAGCTCTGACCTTAATACGGCGTGGACAGTTAAATTAATTATGATGTCTGTATCGTCAGTAGGGCTTTATCTATCTGCAATACCTGTATCTGAATTTATGGGTGATGAACGGTTGGTACTGGTTATTCAGGTTTTATCTATTTCACCTCTTATTTCGGGTTTTCAAAATATAGGGACTGTTTATTTAGCACGATCCTATAATTATCGCCCCGGATTTATACTTGGCATTACTGGCCGTATTATTGGTTTATTGGTTAAAATTTTTTTAGCACTACATTTGTTAAATTATTGGGCATTTATCATTGCTGAGTTCTTTGAGATACTTATTAGTGTAATAGGGTCTTATGTTATACATAGTTATCGACCTCGGTTTTCTTTAGCCAAGGTTAAGGAACAATGGGCATTCTCGCAGTGGATATTGCTTAAAGGGATTTTTGTATATATGCGTTATAGAATAGATACAATTTGTATATCTAAATTATTACCGGCTGATTCGTTAGGGATTTATACTATTTCTCAAGATGTCGCAACATTACCTGCAGGTCAGATTATCTCACCCATTATGGGGCCGTTATATGTTGGATTGTCATCTGTGAATGACCAGCCAGAATTATTTGCTGATAAAGTACATAAGACGATTGCTATGTTATTTCTAGTTTTATTTCCGATTTCTTTTGGGACTTATGCTATTGCAGAAAATATTGTTGTAGTTTTATTAGGTGAAAAATGGGTGGGTGCAGTGCCTATTATCATGGTATTAGCATTTAACTTGATTCCTGGAACTTTTAGTAATTTTCTTACTAAGGTAATGACAGCAATGGGTCGGGTGAAACTCATCTTTGCATTCGAGGTATTATTTAGTTTGATGACTTTTACTTCCTTTATGTTACTTGTGAGTTCTATGAGTTTAGTAGATATAGCTATGTTAAGAGTTGGTATGATAATGTTCAATACTATTGTATTGCTTGGTATACTCTCTTTAGTTTCGAGTTTATCTTTTTTCAGAATTACATCATTAATGATTATTCCATTGGTTTCATCACTTTGTATGATGCTTCTTATTTTTAATATTAACCCGTTTATTTTAATATTCCCACCAAATATACAAATTTTGATTCAAATAATAACAGGTGCAATAGTTTATATTATATTGGTAAGTTTATTTATATTTTTGATGCATTCAAGAGTTAAAGAATATGAGTTTATATGGAAGACGTTTTATGGGTATTTTATTTCAGTATAGTTTCAGTAACTTAAAGCTGAAGTTCCCCACGCTTAAAAGTAGGGATTATTTTTAGTCCGCAGTAGGCGAAGGGAAATCTTCCAATCCGAAGTGATATGGAATATTGCTCGGGAGGCTAAAATTTTATCCCGATGAGCCGTAGAGCCATTTGAGGTAGGTTTAACGAAGCGGCTTTGTGTTCACCTGAACAAGACTATTTTCTTTATTTTTTAAAGTGCGGGTCACCGTATTTTTATTGATTTTAAGGACTCGTGCAGTGTCCCGAGTACCGCTACTATTGATAGCCATTTCGACAACTTGTTCCTTGATTCCAACTTCACAAGCTTTGTAACAATATTCCAACATGAAGGTGTTGGTTGAGCAATCCGTGGTCTGGCAACGATATCACTGTACACCACGATAGCTACTGCCTGATTTCATCAGGTTGGTATTAGCACTGTTAGGATAGGTGATTTCTTGATAATATTTCATGAAGGAATTATGCAATAAATCACTTTCTTATTCTATTGTTCTCATGCTAAGCACAGATTTAACCCACTACCGAAAAAGTGAAGCTCAAACATTCTGTTATGTCGCTCATGGCAAGGGATAATGATGGACTTGCAAGCATCCTAAATTAACAATATCGAAAAAACTAAATATCAAAAAGTAAAAATAATAATTTTTTTCATTTAAAATTGTTTAAAACCTCGGTGATAATAGTCGAGGATGTTGATTTAGTGTATGGGAAATAAACGACTTTAACTTCTTTTAAGGCAAGTTCTTTTTCTAGATCAACCCATTTAGTTGTGTTTTTCCAGTCAGAGCCAACAAACATAATATTAAATTTATAATTATTCCATGCAGCCATCTTGTCTTTATATAAGTCATGATCTTGTGCTACAACAAGATCAACATAATTTATACTTTCCAGTATCTCAACACGTTCATGAAATGGCACTATAGGAGTTTTATTTTTGTTTTCAAATACAACTTCATCTGTAGTACAGCCAACGATTAATTTATCACACAAAGATTTTGAATTCTTCAATATATTTAAATGTCCAATATGAAACAAATCAAAAACCCCTGTTGTATATCCAATAATCATTATTTTCTCCTAAAATTTTTAATTAAGGTATTTTCTAAATAGTTAACAATAAATTGACCAGCATTGCCATGCTCCATTCTTATTGTTGAAATTATTTTTAATCGGTCATTTTTTAAAAAATCATTTTCATTTAATAGCACTTCATTAATAGAATTTATCAGCCCAGAAAAATCATACGCCTTATAAAATGTGTCTACTAGTGTATTTCCAAATAAATTATATCCTTTACTTTCACTATTGACTAACAAAAATATAGGTTTCTCAGTTGGTAAATACTCTGCTAAAAATGAACCGCAATCGGTTATTAGAGCATCTGAAGTTCTGAATAAATCAAAGTAATCTCCGCTATCATATACAGAAGAGTTTTCTAAAATATTCCATTCCTGATAATAAGTATTAACTTCTTCTTCGGTCATTATTTTATTCAAGACTAAAGCAATCTTCAATCGGGGATGAGGTTTAAATACCCATTCAATGTGTTGATGTTTTTTTGCGTATTCGAGCAATTCAATGCCATTCCACAAAAATGTAGCATATTTCAGGGGGCTATCGTCATCAACTGAATGATGTGGAGCATAAATTATTTTTGTATTCGGCTTTATCTTTGCCGGCCAAAATATATTGTTTTTTGAAATATTTGTATCATAAATATCCATTTTAGGATGCCCTGAGACAACAACCTTTGAAGGTCTAGATAAAAAGTTATTATCTAGATATAACTTTTTAATAATATGATTAGGTGCAAAATATTTCCAAAGTAATTGTTGAAACATTAATCTATAATGATTTTCATCATTATTTGCAACCATTAATCCATAAGGTATATAACAAGTTAATGCTATCGATGAAATACTATTAATAGTTTGATTTTCCAAAGGTCCGTATGGTTGTTGAAAAAAAACAATATCCGGAGAAAATAGTTTTAGGGGAATCGGGGTATTACTATCTACATTAAAAGCGATTTTAAAATTATAACATCTATCTTTAAAAAAGTTGATGTTTTTATTAAAAACATCAACAGTATTATTGGGTAATTTAGTAATGACAATAATAGGGTCGAAGTTAATATTCTTTTCAAGCGCCCTATAGAGACTATCACTATTCCATTTTTGGTTTTCATTTACAATAAATATTACTTTAATTGGTGTTTTTTTATTTCTTATTTTTTTTATAATAGAATGATAATGAAATTGTGTTTTTAAAATTTTATTATATGTTTTTATAAAATTAATTATTTTTTTCATATATATATCTAATTCTCAATATTCAAAGGGTAATTATTCATACATCTGCATAATTGTCAGCATTGGAACCATCTTAGCTGATGATCATTAATATGCAATGACACTTCTAAGGTCTGAAATTCATGTGAGGTGTCAATTTTTTCTTGATATAGCATTGATAATGCTTGGTATAGTTTCTTCTGGTGGTCTAAGTGAAATGATTATTTTTGCTTGACATGCTAATAATATTTCATAATTTTCATAATTTAATATTTTATCAAATAAATATTTGGAATTTTTTTGAACTGATGATTCTCTAAATATATTAATTTTTGACGAATTAAGCTTTTCCAGCTGTAATAGCTAATATGCATTTCATAGTAGCCATTTATTTCAGGGCTACTACCCAATATATGGCCAAATAGACTGGTGTTAGCACGCATATGACTTAATAAGAATATATTTTTTTTAGGAAAAAATATATTAACAAATTTATCATATTTTTATTTTAAATAAATAACATGGAGGCTAGTAAGTTTTTCCAGGATTTTATGTTTTTTAAATTTTGGCGTACAGCATCTAGGGATGAGATAATGGCTTTAATTTTTAAACCATTTTTTCGATAATAATAAATATTAATGAAAGTGCATCTTAATAGTTGTTTTTTAATAATAGGGTAATGATCTATAAAATCAGTATCTAATAGTAAATTCTTAAATCCAATAACTTTATATATTGAGACTGGTTCCCCGCTTCTTGTTAAGCTACCTTTTCTCTGTTGATAGGTCATAAGTGGTTTTGGGATATAAATTAAATAAGGAATTTTATTCATTGCTTTAATCCATAAAATAGTATCTTCAGCTAGTTTTAAATTCTCATCAAATACTCCTATTATTTTTAATAATTTTGTTTTTATGAAAAAGACTCCAGTACAGGTTAAATATGTTTCATTAATAAATATTTTTACAGGGTTGTTTATTTGTAGTAGTGTATTGTTTTTATTGGATTTTTGACAATATTTTTTCCAAGTTAAATCTATTTCACTTTGACGGTTCTTATTATTTTTATTCTCATCTAGAATATAGAAATCACTCGTTATACATTGTGCTTCTGGGTATTTATGTAATGCTTTTATATGCTCATCTAGCATATACTCATCCCACACATCATCGCTATCTAAGAAACTAACCCATTCCCCCTTAGCCTGTTCTATACCTGTATTTCTTGCACCCGCAGCACCCTTACTTCTAGAATTTTTCATGATAAGGATCCTAGCATCTCGGTTTAGGTTTGCTAAATCTTGAATGACTTTATAGGTATCATCTGTTGAGTAGTCATCAACGATTATGATTTCAAAATTTGAATAATTTTTTTGGTTTAAAATCGAATTAACAGCATCGCATATATAATGTTGTGTATTATAGGTTGGGATGATAATTGATATTAGATGTTCATTCATATTTTAGTTGTTAATTTATTTTTTATCTAGGTGAAAGTATCTGTATAAAAATTTCATATTTATTTTAAATAAATAACATAGAGGCTAGTAAGTTACGCCAAGATTTGACATTTTTTAAATCTTGGCATACAGCGTCTAGGGATGAGGTAATAGCTTTAATTTTTAAACCATTTTTTCGATAATAATAAATATTATTAAAAGTACATTTCAATAGTTGTTTTTTAATAATAAAGTGATGGCTTTTAAAGTCAGAATCTAATAGTAATTCTTTTAATCCTATTGCTTTATATGTTGTTCCTGGTTCTCCTCTTCTAGTTAGGCTTCCTTCTCTAAGCTGATAGGTCATTAAAGGTTTTGGTATATAAACTAAATAAGGAATGATATTCATTGATTTTATCCATAACATAGTATCTTCGGATAATAGAAAACTCTCATTAAATAACCCTACATCATGTAATAATTTATTTTTTATAAAAAATGCACCTGTATATGTTATATTTCCTTCATTAATAAAAATTTCTATGGGATTATTAATTTTTAAATGAATATTTTTTTTATTGGCTTCTTGAAAATATTTTTTCCAAGTTAAATTTATTTCACTTTGACGAGTCTTATTATTCTTATTTTCATTTAAAATATAACAATCAGATGTAATAAATTGAGAGCTAGGATATTTATTTAATGCTTTTTGATGCTCTTCTAGCATATGATCATCCCACAGATCATCACTGTCTAAGAAGCTAATCCATTCACCCTTAGCCTGTTCTATACCCGTATTTCTTGCGCCCGCTGCACCTTTACACCTAGAATTTTTCATTATAAAGACTCTAGAATCTTGGCTTGCTAAATTTTGAATAACTTTATAGGTATCATCTGTTGAGTGATCATCAACGATTATGATTTCAAAATTTGAATAATTTTTTTGTTTTAAAATCGAATTAACGGCATCGCATATATAATGTTGTGTATTATATGCAGGGATGATAATTGATATTAGATGTTCACTCATATTTTTAGTGGTTGATTTATTTTTTATTGGATAAGGAGCTAAAACAATCTTCTGAATTGCTTTTTAATTTCTCTCTAATCCTGATGTGAGTATTAGCATTTATTTTTTTCCGATACGAGCCTTTTGGGCAATGCACTATATTCTTCCTGATATACACTGCCAGTTTAATTCTAAATGATTTTTTTCTGTCTAAGCGAAAGTCTCTCTTGCCCCAGCTCATTGAACCTAAGTGAAATATTTTTTGATCGTATATTCCAGCAAGTAAATAATGTTCTTCGTTTATGTTGCTACGTAATAATGGGTTCAATTTTAAATTATTTTTATAGAGTATAAAACCTAATCCAATGCCTGAGTCAGGATTTATTTGTTTAGTAGAAGATAATTATTGTATTTTGCGAGCTGTAATTTGCAGTTAGCAGGTGAATGGCTTTAATATACCTATAATGTATATTCATTTAATTTAGTATAAAAAACCAACATAATCTTATATAAGACATTGAATTTTAAATTTTTTAAAAAAAATAGTACCTACAAGTCATGATTCTTTCCTAATAAATATTTGTAAAATTCAGTAGGATTCGATTTTAATCGATTATTTATTTTATTACTTATAATAAGATTATTAAAATGTACTTTTGGAGGGAATATATGTAAAATTTTAAATTCAATTCTTTGTTTATATTTCCATAATAAGGGAACATTTCTTAGAAAAGAGGTTATTTTTCTAGCCTTAGTATTATTGAATTCCTTATAAAAAATTTTTAGTCTTGATGTTGCACCAAGGTGAAATATACCGATTTCATAAATTCCTGCCATTAAAAAATGTTCATTTATGACATTTATTCTCTCAAGTTTTTTCCATTTTAAATTATATTTCCAAAGCACATAGCCAAATCCTATTCCTGTGTCTAAACGCTGTTCGGTTTTAGCAATAAATAATTGAAAATCTTCGGTATCTACTTTAGGCCACATTTTTGGGTCATATTTTTCAATAAATTCTTTTTTCATCATTAGGCCACAAGGGTGAGGAAGCCATTTATCACCAAGTTCAGTTCTTAATACAGCCGTAAGTTCAATGTTTTTACTAAACATTAAGTTAATCAGAGTATTATCCCAACTCATTTGAGTAGGCCATGAATCGCAGTCTAGTGTGCATAAATGTGTACAATCATCATTTATTGCATATCTTAATAATAAGTCTAGATATTTTCCATGCTCTTTTGCACCAGTTTCTGTTATTTTTGGAAGTTCTACTATTTCCAAATTAGGTGTGTTTTTTAAAATGCTTTTATATTTTTCACTTAATCGATTAGCAGCAGCATAAATTTTATAGTTTACGGTAGTATTTTTCTTTATTTCATTTAAATGTAAATTTAAAACCCATAAATCATTTTCACTAAAAAAATATACCACTGCGATTCCTAACTTTACTGAATTCATTTTATTTCCCTAAAAACTCATGGAGTTATTTTGTTTTTTACCCATAAATATATGCAGTAACTCATCCATTTAATATTAAATGACACTGTTAATCCTTGTTTTGCATAATTAAATGCAAGGTTATATTGCTTTTCATTAGCTAGATATTCTGCTATTTTTTTTAATATAAATCCTTTTTGAATAGTACAAAACTTAATAAGGTCTTTATTTTTTGAAAATAAAATACCTTTATCAGCTGTTCTTTGCTGAAATAATAATTTTTCAAGTTTGTTGGTTAGCGTGGAAGCGTTACTGCTTTTTGTTTGGTCGGGGATATTATGTAGTGCGACTAAATTTTTATCATACAAGATTGTTCGTGCTTTATCTAAAGCACGAATATAAATATCTCTGTCGGGTTCGTAGCGCAGATTTTCATCCATACCACCAATTTTTATATATAATTTTTTACAAATTGCCCAGCAGTTCATGTGAGGGAAGCCTGAGGATAATAGTAGTTCTTTAATGTCTACTGGAAAAACAGTTTGTTTGAATCTGGGGTCATTTTCTGGTAATTTTTCTGGAAGATTTTCTACCCAGACATTTTTGATGTGTTCGCCATCATGGGTAATTGCTTTTTGATTGGCAAAATAAAAATCTGCTTTGTACTTTTCTACTGATTCAGCTGCTCGTTGCAAAAAGTTGTCATCTAGCCACCAATCATCGTCATCTAAAAAGCATATGAACTTACCTTGGGCAGCATCAACACCTTGATTTCTAGCAAAACAATGGCCATGTCCCCGGGTTCGCTCAATAAGATTAATAAATCGTACCTTTTCGGGGCAGTTTATTGCAATTTCTGCATAGTTTTCTTTGTGTTCGCTAGTTGTTCCATCATTAACGACAATAACTTCAAATGATTGATTTGTTTGCGATAGCACTGAGTCCAATGCTTTTTTAAATTCTTTAGGTCTGTTTCTTGTAGGTATAATGACTGAAAAAAATATGTCTTGAGTTTTCATTAATGACCTCTATGTCTAGTAATTATGTGAATTTTTAATTATATTTCCCCTTACTTTATGGTAAAGGTTATTCAATTCAGTCATTACTGGATCTTGCTCTATTTTTAGAGTTGAGTGGTTGCTCTTGTTTTGTTCGATTAACTTACCTTGTTTTAATTCCTGCGAACTATCTCCAGATTTTGCTTTACCTGTCATTTCTTGAATTTCATATTCACGAGAGAGTGGGTATTTTAAATCGAGGTTATTTTCTAGAAACAAAAAAACTTCCGATGTATTATCTTTAATGCTATTGGCATCTAGATAGATGAAATTATTTTTTAAAGATTCTGAATATTGTTCAAGCTGAATTATACGTTGTTTATAGTAATCTATGGCACCATTTTTAGTTGTAAATTCATGCGTTGGATTTGATTTTTTAAAAAGATTTATAATACTTGGTATTGTTTCGCTAGGTTCACGTAATGAAATGATTATTTTTGATTTTTGATTTAGAAGGTTAGTATTAATGAAGTGATCATTATGTAAAACCTTATCAAAAATATAGTGTGATTTTGGTTTGAAGTTATGATTTTCAAGGAATTTTAATTTTTGTCTTATTAAGCTCTTCCAGCTATAGTATCCAATATGCATTTCGTAATAGCCATTTATTTCTGGGTTACTGCCGAGAATATGCCCAAATAAACTGGTGTTAGCCCGCATATGGCTTAATAAAATAATGGGTTCTAGTTTTTTTAATGCAAATAGTTTATTTGTAAAATTCATTTTATTCCTAAATAAGCTTTAGTGATTATTTTTCTCAGCCCAATCGTCCATATCGTTGTTATTTACTCGAGCATAGATATCTTCTACTTCTAGTGTTAAGTTTATGGATTCAAAGGTAATTCGATCGCCTAAAAAATAGTGCTTTGAGCCCCAGTCATCTTTTCTTCTGATGACTTCAATGCTGAAGTTCCCCGGTTTTTATTCAAAAAAACATTAGACAATGCTAATTTTTGTTTCTGAAATGAATTTTATTTCTTTTAAAACATTAGCTTATTGGTGAATGAAGCCTTAAAATCCTGTATAATACATTGTTCTAAGCAATTGACTATACAGACAAAAAGACCTCATTCATGTTCATTTTACGCGATCTTCTTCTACAATCTCATTTTTCCGACACCAAACTCGGCAATAAACGTGCATCGTTATTTGTCTACACGCTCTTGGCTATTATTGTGCCGTTTACGTCATCCATGAGCTCTAATTTATGG
>ENA-OSET01005891-OSET01005891.1-sediment-metagenome-genome-assembly--contig:-NODE-5891-length-10180-cov-3.388399_pt1 | contig 10180 bp, 8 predicted proteins | sample MGYA00237882_ERZ534229 | MGnify/ENA primary metagenome ERZ534229 (study PRJEB26408, sample SAMN06266212) | sediment metagenome | isolation source: Hudson Canyon methane seep mesocosm | place: USA:Hudson...
TGAGAACCGAATAAGGGCCACTTATGCTCAATAGCCTGCATTTACACGGGGCTAACATTTCCTGAATAACGCAAGGTTGTCGAAATGTGCTTTTCCGTATATTTCCTCTGATGAATTATGTCCGCTTGTTGAAGCCAATCAGACAATATTTGCTATTCAAATTTGGCTCCTTAAGTGAGCTAATAATACGTAAATTTTGACCCTTCACATGTCAACTAATGGCACCAAGAGGCTTACTTGTGCCATTGGAGACATTGGCGCTGATTCAGAATATGGCCAGATTTTCATAGCTTCTCATTAATTTATTAATTTAAAAATAGAGGCAAAGCAGATCTTATGAACGGCTCGAAATCAGATGGAATTTCTGATCTACTTGATTGAATAGGTTTAGTCTGTTTTGTCGTGTAGTAGCTCAGACCTAAGCTGACAGTTACCCGCTTTAAATGATCCCTGTCAGTTTAGATTTGAGCTACTATACTTCAATAAGTTGAATTTTCTTTTGTAGGAGGCGCCTGCTTTGAAGTCGCACCTAGCTATTTTTATCATTGTATTTCTATTTACCTCTGCCCTGAAGGCCGAAGGTGTTTTGCTGATAAATAGTTATCATGTTGGACATGGCGGAAGCGACCTTCGAGTTAGTGGTTTTAAAGAAAGGTTTCCATTGCGCTATAAATTTCATGAACTATATATGGATACTAAGAGGAAATCGCCCAACGAATTTGACGCTATTGCAGATCGTACTTGGTCTAAATATCTGAATCTTAAGCCGGATGTGGTGATATTAAATGATGATAATGCTCTGCGCCTTCTGGGTGCCAGAATATCAAACAACGAAACACCAGTGGTTTTTATGGGGATCAACAACAATCCTCGCTTATATTTTGGCGGCGTGATACCCCAAAATGTAATAGGCGTATTAGAAAGGCACCTGATCGTATCGCTGGTAAGGCACTTCTCAACCTTTGTCCCCATGAAGAATAAACGAGTGTTAATTTTATTTGATGAAAGTAAAACCAGCGATTCGGTAATTAACGTATCTCTGCATGGGAAAAAACAATTGGTAGTCAATGATATTACTGTCGATATTCAAAAGCATATGTTTGCTGACGACTATATCAATGCTGCCTTAAATGCCTCAGAGGGTTATGATTTTACTGTGCTTGATACATTCTATACGCTGAAAACCAGCACTGGCCAACAAGTTACGGGAAATGAAATATTGTCTGCGATTAACCGTTCAAGCAAAATTCCTATGTTTAGCGTCACTGATTATGCTGTTGGCGAAAACGCTGCAGTAGGGTCAATGGCTATGTCTATGGAAAAACATGGCGCTGACGCTGCTGAGTTGACCGTGAGAATACTAGATTCAGGTGATTTTCAGTCACACTACCACAGTACCAAAAGTGATATCTTCGTGTTTAATAAATCCATGCTTGATAGATTCAAATTGACTCTGCCACCCGAGCTTATTGATCAAGCTATTTATCGCTAAGCCCGATAGCGTGTATCATGATAGCTCAGTTTTCTGATTCCAATTTTTCTTGGAAATATAGTCTCAAATGCGAACATTGGGATAGTTGGATCATTTTTGAAAAATGAATAAGCTGCATTGAGAAGGCAACAGATGTGATAGCCGACCTGCAAAACGTCCGCTAGAGCGCCGAAGACAATGCGGTTTAATCCTAGACGTCACGCCCGCTATGGAAACTTTAGAGATGTAATCGTTCAGGTCGAAGATGGCCTGGACATCCTAATCATATCAAGCTAACTGAGCGTCTACTTTGCGGACACACCTACCTCCGAAAAATATTGTCCTGTCTGCTATTGAAAGGAGATAAGACAATATTTGTTTTGTAAATTTAGTTCGTTAAGTAGATTTTAATAGGTCTAAAAAATAGCCTATAGATGTCAGCATATGGCACAGGCTTAACTCTTGATACCACAAAGCTGTCTCTGAATATTAGGGGCAACATCGCCTAATTATTTGGGTAGGTTTAAGGTTTTTGCCCCCTTAATTGTAAGCTCAACCACGATAAACCATTAAGGCAAGGGGATCAATTGTCCCGATCCTCTTCCTCTTCCGGTATCTGGAGCGTAACGGATAGATCGGGGGTGATTCCAAATCCACCACCCAAACCAAATAACCCGCCATAGATGACAGGAATATAGATCTTGCCAACAAATGAGACACTAATGGCCTGTTCGGTTGCTTTAACTGCCGAGCTAATCGCTGTAGAGCTTTGTAGCGTTTCCCTGAGTTCGGTGGCGAATTGGGCCGGAGCATGCGCCCCATGAGTTAAATTTAACTCTAACTCAATGAAGCGCCGTTCGTGTTCTCTTAATTGCTCCAACTGTTCAGTATCGGTATCAATCAGATCAAATATTAGCCGGTTTTGTAACATGCTAGACAGTAAACCATTCTGTCCGGAGATTCCTGCCAGCTCATGGTCGCTCATTAGTCGTGTTTCTGCGAAGCATAACGATATAGACATTAACATTAAGCTAAGCAGTGAAAAAAGAGATAAGCGGTTCATGTCGCTTCCCCCCCTATAACTACCTACATCAATATTTTATCAAACACATTTAGCCAGGAAAGAAACGATAAGTTACAAGCGGGAGGGTACTGATACGTAGCGGATATATCGAAGCTATCTATATGATAAATAGCATTTTATATGTGTCTTAAAGGGGCGGTTTATATTGTTTTTCATTAGACTTTTTTAGTCTAAACGTGGTCTGATTAGCAGATGCAGGTGTAAACTTAAAGCGTTATCCTGAAGCTTAAGTATCCTATTTATTTCGATTAAGCTTCGGTGAAAAAAACAGCCAAAATACCATAGCGACTCGGCGTTATTAGAGGCTTTGGATAATATAACTCAAGCGCTTGTGACGTATACGTAGCACAGAGATTTTACTGCCATTGGTGTGAGACAAAGTGTAAACTTCTTCGTTTTAGTAGGTGTAAGAGCGGCACTAACTTTAAAAATGTAGTTTTCGATATATGGGTTCTGGATCTAAGCGATCAGGGAGAGTTCTATATGAAAAAATACGAATACAAAACGATAGAAATGCCGTTTAAACAGTGTATGTTCTCACGTGAAGATCCTGATATTGATCGGTTTCTGAATGAGGAAGGAGCATGTGGTTGGCGTCTTCGCCAGATTATACTTCCCGCTTCGTCTAACTTTGGTGAGACCGAAAAAATTCTGGCAATCCTAGAACGAGAAATACCTGCTTGAGTGTGGTTCGCGGATATATAATTCTTGCATCGAAGATTCTCGCGCACGCTCTGTTGAGCTTGCTGCGGTGGAATCGTAAATGAGGTTATCCTATGATTCAGTTAATCACATTGTCTTATTTGGATTGCTAAAACAGTAAAGTTAATGGGAGTAGAGCTTTGTTGCGTTCCCCTGAATTCGGTTGCGACTTGGGTAGGGAAATTCTCCCCATGAGTATAATTTAACTCTAACTCAATGAAGCGCCGTTCGTGTTCTTTCAATTGTTCCAAAGGCCCAGTATCGGTATCAGTTAGATCAAATATTAACTGGTTTTGTAGTGTGCTAGACAGTAAACCATTCTGTCCGGCAATTCCTGCCAGATCATGGTCGCTCATTAGTCGTGTTTCTGCGAAACATAACGATATAGTCATTAACATTATGCTAAGCAGTGAAAAAAGAGATAAGCGGTTCATCTCGCTCCCCCCTATAATTACCTACACAAACATTTTATCAAACACATTTAGCGAGGAAAGAAACGTTAAGTTACAAGTGGGAGGGTACTGATACGTAGAGGTTATATAGAAGCTATCTTTATGATAAATAACAATTTATATGTATGTTAAAGGGGCGGCTCACATTGTAATTTATTATACTTTTTTAGTCTAAACGTGGTCTGATTAGCTGATGTAAGTGTAAACTTCTTCGTCTTAGCGGGCGTAAGAGCGGTGCTAACTTTAAAAATATAGTTTTCGATATCTGGATTCTGGATCAACGCGATCAGGGAGAGTTCTATATGAAAAAATACGAATAAAAAACGATAGAAATGCTGTTTGAGTGTGGTTCACGGGTTGATAATTATTGCATCGAAGATTCGCACTCATGTTCTGTTGATCTTGTCGTAAGTCGAATCGTAAAGAAGGTCATCCATATGGCTCCGTCATTCACATCGCCTTACATGTTAAGAGCCTTGATGCCTATATGTTATAGGTCTTTAGCTTAATACGACTCTTTTTCGATTAGCTCCCCAGTTGCCGGGTGTTGCCTCAAAAAATCCTGCGCATGAGGTGCCACAATTATTGCAGATCCCGATATGATTTTCTGGAGAGTTTAAATTCCATTCACCCAGTTGATACCAATCCCGACTAATTAAATTTTCGCCGCATTGATGGCAAAAAGTGCTACCACCGGCTTCATCGTGTACGTTACCAGTGTAGGCATATCTTACCCCTGCGTTCATCGCTATTTTTCTGGCCATGGTTAACGTTTCTTGCGGAGTATGGGGCGTTTTATTCATTTTATAATCAGGATGAAAGGCACTAAAGTGCATCGGCACATCATATCCTAACTCACTAACCACCCATTCTGACATTTGCTTGAGTTCATCTGCTGAATCATTCAACCCAGGGATAATCAGGGTGGTAATTTCTAGCCAAACATTGGTTTCGTGCTTAATGTATTTCAAAGTGTCTAATACAGGATCAAGGTGTGCACCTGTTTGTTTCCAGTAAAATTCATCCGTAAAGGCTTTCAAGTCAACATTGACGGCATCCATGAATGAAAAAAATTCTTTTCTAGGTTCTTCGCACATATACCCTGCGGTAACGGCTACATTTTTAATACCGAGCTTTCGACATTCTTTAGCGGTATCAATGGCGTATTCGTGATAAATGGTCGGGTCATTATAGGTATAGGCCACACTTTTACAGCCTAAGTCTTGGGCATTTTTTGCAATCATGGCTGGCGACGCGAAATCCATCACCGTGTCCATCTCTCTTGATTTGCTGATATCCCAGTTTTGGCAAAATTTACAGGCGAGGTTACATCCAGCGGTTCCAAAAGAAAGGACAGAGCTTCCTGGGTAAAAATGATTGAGTGGTTTTTTCTCTATAGGGTCAACAGCAAACCCACTTGACCGCCCGTAGGTGGTAAGCACAATGGCGTTATTGACTCTGCCACGAACATAGCAAAGCCCTCGCTGCCCTTCATGAAGTTTGCAGTATCTTGGGCAAAGGTCACATTGTACCTTTGAGGGCTCAGATGAAGGCAGGATAGTTTGATTTACGCTATTCGGATCCACCTCATCATCACATACATGCCAATACCTCGTTTGCACAACACTTGGATCTTTAGGATCTATTTTGTCTTTAGTCGAGCAGGTAGCCATAGTCACCTCCTTGATACTACAATAAGGTTGGTTGTTTAAATTTCAACCACCGGTGATATTGAAAGAGATAGGTAGTCTATCGATAGCTTGATATCGCTTAAACTGACCTTATGTTTTAACTATACACCTAATAAATGGGCGTTAAGATGTTATCGATTCGCAAAGCCGCTGTTGCTGGCCAGTTTTATCCTGATGACCCGCTGCAATTACAAGAAACAATTGCTGGTTTGCTCTCTGAAGCCGGTTCGTCAGAGAATAATGCCGTACAGCCAAAGGCTATTATTGTTCCTCATGCTGGATATATCTATTCTGGTTTAGCGGCTGCTTCTGCTTTCGCGAGCTTATTACCCTTCAGGAAAAAAATAACACGCGTCGTTTTACTTGGCCCTTCTCATAGGGTTGGATTTAAGGGGCTTGCGGTTTCTAATGCCGATTATTTTCAAACGCCTCTTGGAAACATTCGTATTGAAAAAGATTCAATCGATCACATACTGTCACTACCTCAAGTTTCTAGCATTGACGAGGCGCATCAATTTGAGCACAGCTTAGAGGTAGAGCTTCCTTTTTTACAAGAAGTACTCGATGACTTTAGTTTAATTCCAATTGTAGTGGGCGATGCTGATAGTCAGACTGTGTCAGAGGTCTTGGAGTTACTATGGGGGAGTGAAGAGACCCTGATTGTTATCAGTTCTGATCTTAGTCATTTTTATGATTATAAAAATGCTCAGCAACGTGATAAAGCGACATGCCAATCAATTGAAAACTTATCTCCAGAGTTAATAAACTACGATGATGCATGCGGCAGAAATCCGATTAAGGGTATGTTGGTTAGCGCACAAAAACATAACTTAACTGTGACTACTCTGGCGTTGTGTAATTCTGGTGATACAGCCGGAGACAAAGATCGAGTGGTTGGCTATGGCGCTTGGGTGCTTAAACACTGATAACTTAAATGGTTCTTTGATATGGATGAGAGACACTGTAAGCAGCTTCTTGGTGTTGTAAAAGATTCTATTAAATACGGTTTGGAAAATAACTCGCGATTACATATTAACCCGGCAGAGTTTGACTCGGTGCTTCGGGAAAAAAGGGCCACTTTTGTGACCTTACATTTAAATGGCGAATTGAGGGGTTGTATAGGTAGTTTATGCGCGCATAAATCCTTAATTGAAGAACTTTCAAGTAATGCTTATAGTGCGGCATTTAGAGATCCCCGTTTTCCTCCACTTGAAGCTATTGAGTTTGATCAACTGCATTATCATATTTCTATTCTAACCCAGCCTACACCGATTCTGTTCACCTCAGAAAAAGATCTTATAGACCAATTAAGACCTAATATTGATGGTTTAGTATTGAAAGAGGGTATGAATTCAGGAACTTTTCTTCCTTCAGTGTGGGAACAACTCCCCGATCGGGAAACGTTCCTCCAACACTTAAAACAGAAAGCTGGTCTGAGTCAGAGTTATTGGAGTGATCGCATTACTATAGACCGTTATGAGGTGGATAGTTTTGAGGGCTAGGCGTTTAGGTTTGATTAACGCTCGACGACGAGCTTTTGATGGGGTTAGTGTGATGTGGTTCATGTTTTTGTGCGCCTAAGCCTAGGCTTACGCCCTTCGGCTGATTTAACTAAGCCTAGTGAGTCCCTATTATTAATTTCATCGAAACAAACAGCGCTAAGCAAAAAACTTCAGGCCTTTTTGCTTAGCTCAGTTATCAACTTCGATACTTTTAAAATTTTCCTTATTAGGGTTTCCTACAAACCCGGTTAGTGAAAGCGATGATTAGGTATTTCGGCACCTTTTCATCGCTTTTTTTTGTCTGGGATTTATATTAGAGCTTTATATAGGCTCCATTTCTCTTTTTGTCAGTCAGAATCGTTTAGGTCCTTAACATAATCAAGGGTGGGGTAGACTTGGCGAATCTTTGTCTTTCGCAACTAACTCTTCTATTAGAATAGTGACTGTTGCCACTTGCTTGGCTTTAGTGGTGTAAGTAAACGAATCGACACCGGCGAAGCTCTGATTGGGAATATAGATCATGCTTGCTTTGAATTTTTCGCCTGTATTGATACCGACTAAGCGACCATATACTGGTGGTGTATTGAGTGTTAAGTTTTCCGCGTGGGCATAATCATTTTGAGAAAGCTCACTAATAAGGAATGAAAGTTCAGTGTTTTGCTTGATAGAAAAGTGATCGTCTACAACAAGGTCAGGGTAAAACTCATTAAATAACATCAAAGCTGCACCATCCTGATTGTCATCATCGACAAAGAAGGCACGATGCTCGTTGGTATTGGCAGGGGTGAGAGCAAAACCTTCCAGGTTGCCATCTTTTGGGCTGGAATACTGTTTAATACGATCTAGCTTTCTTTCACCATTAACCATTGATGAGCTGAGTGTAGTGACTTCTAAGTGGTTGCCATCCGTATTATGCCAGATGAATAGAAAGCCAGAAGATCTATCGAATTCGAGCCCTGAACTTTCATCGCGAGAGCTTGAATACTTTCCAACCAAGTGATAACGAGAGCTTTTAGGGTCTAAGTCGTAAGCATAAATATGCCCTCCATTTTGGTGTGCCACCAGCATTAAACCACCCATACCATATTGGCTTTTATAAGCATGACCTACTTGATCGACAAACCCTTGTTTACTCAACCATTCATCAGGGACAAATGTAATTCCTTCTGGTCCAGAGACAAAAGCAATAGGTAGTGTCGCGCCGATATCCCAACGTTGAAGCAGGGTGGGGTGACTATAATCTGACACATCATACTGCTTGATGGCTTCATCACTTTCATCGATCAAGAACACATGCTCCTCGGTATAATCGACTTGCGTGATGCCTTCAAGATCTCCACTTATCTGTATTTGGCCACGTACGCCATTTTTGTGGTCGATAACGAAATTACCATGATTGTCTTCTTTGAGCGCCCAAAACTTAGACGGACTATTGAGTGTGACCCAAAGTGTGCGCGATTTAGGGTTCCAATGTGCCCCACTTAAATTATTTTTAAAATCATTATCCAGATAAGTAAGTATTTCTGAATCCGACCACGGCTCTGCAGGCCAATCATCGCTGGCCTGTGAAATGTTTGAAAATAGCGTTATAAAATATAATATAAAACGAATTGAATATTTGAACATACGAGTGAACCATTCGTTAACGTAGGAAATAAAAGCAGCTTACCAAAGGCGTGGGGTACTTTATGATAAAGCGTTGAGTAACATCAATGCATAATAATACGTAGCGGAATAAGGTCGCCTAAGTGTTAGCTGTGACGTGATGCTTTTGTATTACTGCCTGATGAGGTTGAATTAGGTGGATACATATACGCTTATTGATTAAGCCTAGCCGTTAGAGTAAAAAGTTGCACGTTTGGAATAAAAAAGGCCCCGGATTACCGAGGCCTTTAAGTAGCTCATTGAGCTTAGTTTACAACAATTGAGATGTCTTCAGACCTTGAACCTACCATTCCGTTAGAGTCATTCGTTGCAATCGACAGTATATAAGTGCCGCGCAACATGTCTTCTAGAACGATGTTGTTCATAGTGCCTGAAACATTGAGGATTTCTTCGAAAGTATCGCCTTCAACAGAGATAAAAATACTGTAACTGTCAATTTCTTCTAACGGAAGTTCTGAACCGTCAGACCTTTCAGAAGGTGTATCCCATGTTAATGTGATATTAGAAAGAGGGCTAATAGTTAAGGTAGCCACATTACTAATGATGACGTTGGTATCATCTGTGATCACGACATCATACTGCGCTGCATCCTCAAAATTAAGGCTGCTAAAGTAGAGATAAGCTTGGTTTTCTCCTTGGAGTTCAATACCGTTTTTACGCCATTGGTAGTTCATTGTGCCTGTACCCGTTGCGCTAACATTAAGCGTTAAGCTTTCTTGTATATAAACTGACTGAGATTGCGGGTGTAAAGATATATTGATCATTGGCGCAGGTTCTGGTGTCGGTTCAGGCTCAGGCGTTGGTTCTGGCGTTGGTTCTGGCGTTGGTTCTGGTGTTGGTTCTGGTGTTGGTTCAGGCGTTGGCTCAGGCGTTGGTTCAGGCGTTGGTTCAGGCGTTGGTTCAGGCGTTGGTTCAGGCGTTGGCGCAGGCGTTGGCTCAGGCGTTGGCTCAGGTTTTGTTTCAATTAAAGTAAAGCGTGCAGCATCTGCTCCCATGTAAGTCGTACTTCCAGGGTTCAAGTTTGTATCGTGAATTTCTAAATAACCGGCATCGCCTGCATTAAACTCATATTGTCCGAGTGGAAACCATTCACCATGTGTGCCGGTATCACAGTCTTGGTCAACACTAATGGTGTGAGTGCCATTAGCATGCTGAATCGTATGAGAAACATTGGTTGCGCGGTTGTTGTAACAGTTATTCCAAGAAAATACCTCGTAAGTACCCGTAAATGGTAGGTTTGGGCTAAAACGATAAGTTTCCATATTGCCACCAGCGACCGCATATAAAGTGTTATCTCCATACTGCTCTGCACCATTATAGCTGTACCATGTGCCGGTTTGGCTAGTTCCCTGGTCACCGTTATCTAAAATGATTTCTGCTGTCGGTGTAGGCTCTGGCTTCATTTGAATTAAAGTAAATCGTGCAGCATCTGCTCCCATGTAAGTCGTATTTCCAGGGTTCAAGTCTGTATCGTGAATTTCTAAATAACCGGCATCACCTGCATTAAACTCATATTGCCCGAGAGAAAACCACTCTCCATGTGTGCCGGTATCACAGTCTTGGTCAACACTAATGGTGTGAGTGCCATTAGCATGCTGAATCGTATGAGAAAC
>ENA-OSET01005892-OSET01005892.1-sediment-metagenome-genome-assembly--contig:-NODE-5892-length-10178-cov-64.670429_pt1 | contig 10178 bp, 4 predicted proteins | sample MGYA00237882_ERZ534229 | MGnify/ENA primary metagenome ERZ534229 (study PRJEB26408, sample SAMN06266212) | sediment metagenome | isolation source: Hudson Canyon methane seep mesocosm | place...
GGCAGTATTAGCATTGGTTTTTCTACGCGTACTGATAAGACTGAAAATTATGAAGCATTAATTAAACAAGCAGATGATGGTGTTTATATGGCAAAACGCGATGGAAAAAACTGTGTCAGAACCATCCATTCAAATCCATAGTTAATAGAGAGTAAGGCAAAAAAGATAGACTCTATTTGATTAGCAATGATGTGAGTGCAACAAAAATGGCGCTGGAAGTAATCTACCAAAAATAGTGGAAAGTGGAAGCCTTACAGGCTTTGAGTTTAATCAGATAGAGTGATACATTGATTGTAGAGTGTTTAAACAATTTTTTATTTCAGGAAGAAGCCAATGGTTCATTTTAGAGCGTATTTGAAACAGTTAGTCCCATCAGTTATTTTATTCTTCCTATTTGCGGCTGTTTCTACAGTACAAGCTAAAGCAATTTCTATTAATCCTTCTCATGCATATGCAGAAGCAGTACAGATTGAAAAAGAAGTAAACGTATTGCTACGCCATTTTAAAATTGCTAAAAAAATCAATCCAAAGCCTTTTAAAGCAAAATTATTGCCTCGACATGTTTATGAAAAGGCTTATGCGGTTTTAACTAAAATTCAAATACTGCGACAAAACAATGGTTTTTCTCGATTTACTATCGTTTCATTAGAACCCAAAATATCGGTTGATTCTGAACTCGTTTATGAACAAACACAAAGAATCCTAACTGAACTCAGGATTATTAAGACCCGCTTAGGTATACCTGCTCAGATTACGCCAGCTAAAACTTTTTCAGGTAAAAGGCCTATTGATGTTTTCAATAAACTACATCAAATATCATTAAATCTTGAGTTACTCAATGATGAGGAAATTAGCCCTAATCATGTCTTTGCGGTTGTTATGAAAATTGACGAAGATATTAATACAATTTTGCAGCATCTTCATATTGATGATGCAACCTTTCCTCCTGCAAAGGTTGAAAATGTCCGGCCAGCAGATAGTTTGCTGACAACATTTTCATTAATGTATGAAATTCACCGGTTGCAACGACAAGTCGGTATTTCTCGTACTGATTTTTCAGCATTCTCCAAAAAAGATAGCAATGCACAAGTCTATCCATCTGATGTATTTAATATGGTAGGTATGTCATTTGCTGAATTACAAACCATCAAGGCAAACCTAGGGATCAAATCGATTGCCTCTCCTGCAGAGAGATATGAAGGAAAAAAAGCGGCAGATGTTCAGCAACTATTGCGCTGGGTAACTAGAAAATTACGCTTAATTGAACAGATATTATAGGGAGCTGAATATGAAATCGAGTAATAGTTTTTGGAATAGATTAAATATTAAAAGACTTGGTATTCGTAGCAAAATGTTTGCGCTCTTTTATTTGCTTGTTTCTGCTTCCATTATAGTTGTTGGCTATTATGGCTATGAATCAGCCAGAGTCGCCTATCGCGAACAGGCAATGACTCAAATACAAGGTGAATCAAATGATGCGTCTCGCAGTATTATGGAACTACTAGCGCTGATTACCAATGATATGAATTTTGTCTCAGACTTTTATGGTCTCACCCGCTACCTATACTGGGAGGACCTTAAGGTCCCCAGTAAAAGTGATCAATGGAAAAACTCAACCACGAATGCATTTGAAGCATTTATGCGTAACTACAGTTATCTTTATAAAATTCGTTTTCTCAATAATAAAGGTATAGAAGTTATCAATGTTCGCAATGAGAAACTGTCGGGGCGAGTGTATGTTGAAAAAGGCTCTAAGCTTCAAGATAAACGCCATGAACCTTACTTTATTGAAGCCATTCAAATGAAAAAGGGGCAGCTGTATGTCTCTCCATTAGACCTGAATAGAGAGCAAGGACAACTCGAAAAGCCTTATGTTCCTGTATTGAGGTATGCCCGCCCGATATATGGTGCCAACAATGTCAAATATGGCATAGCGGTTATTAATATCTATGCTGATTCTTTCTTCTCATTCATTGAAAATATCAACAAAAGTAGTAAAGGCGAATATTCACTTATTTCAGCAGAGGGTTTTTATTTTTATAATGCGCTACCTGAAAAAGCATGGGGGCACTTATTAGGGCATCATACGAGCTTTTCCAATGATCACCCTGATGTATTTGCGGCTATTTCTGGAAAGGAAAGCGGGTTAATAGAACTTAATAATAAGGTGATCAGTTTTACCCGGATTTACCCCAACTCTCAGGATAAAAATAATTACTGGTATTTGATCGGTATGATTGATGAAGAGATTGTCTATGCACAGTTAAATCAATTTATTACTATATCTATCTTCATATTTATTATCACTTTATTGCTTGTTTTTATTTCTGGCCGCTTTGCTATTAATAGCTTGTTAAGTCCTTTGCAAAGTTTAACGCTACAAATGCAACGTTTAGGTCGAGGAGAGCTAACACGAAATAAAATTAATTACCAAGCTGATGATGAAATTAGCAAGATGCTAATCTCAAGTGATAGTGTTATATCAAATATGGAAGCATTAACGACACAAGTGGATATTATTGCGGCGGGTGACTATTCTCAGGAGGTACATGTGCCATCTGAAAAAGACAAACTCAGTCTGGCAATCAATAACATGACACATACGTTAAAACAAAATAAAGAGGAAAATGAATTAAGGGAATGGCTATCAGAAGGCTTATCACAATTTTCTAAAGACCTTTCTGGTGAAAATGGTTTACAAAAGTTAAGCGAAAAAGCAGTCTCTTTTATAGGCCATTATGTCAATGCGGGGCATGGTGTTATTTATCTTTATGATGATGAAAACGAAACGCACTCACTTAATTTAATGGGCTCTTATATGTTTACTGAGCGGTCCAATCTATCTGCGCATTATAAATTGGGGGAAGGGGCTATCGGGCAAGTTGCTCGAGAACGTAAAGCTATTCTGCTTACTGACATTCCTAAAGAGAAAAAAATTACGACGGGGACTACTAGCGCAACACCACTGAATACCTTTACTTTTCCTTTAATATACGAAAATGTGCTGTGTGGTGTTGTTGAGTTTGCTTCTTACGAGCCATTCACCGAACTTAAGCAGCGGTTCTTTAATGAATCGTCCAGCATTCTTGCCTCACTTATCTACACCGCGGTACAAAGCGATAAAATTACTAGACTTTTGAGTACTTCTGAAGAAAAAAGTATTGCACTACAAGAAAGTAATACTCAGATGGAAGAGCAGCAACAGCAATTGCAATTGCAACAACAAACAGAAGAGCTGCAACAAAGTAATGCGCAGATGGAGGAGCAACAACAACAATTATTAATGCAGACAGCCGAACTGGAAGATTCTAAAAAAGTGCTAGCATCTAGAGCAGAACAACTAGAGCTTTCTAGTCGCTATAAATCTGAGTTTCTTGCAAATATGTCCCATGAATTACGCACGCCACTCAACTCAGTGATTTTACTTTCTAAGATGATGGCCTTAAATGAGAACCAACATCTTGATAATGAGGATATTAAACGAGCAACGGTTATTCATAATTCAGGCAATGAATTATTGCGCTTAATTAATGATATTCTTGATTTATCTAAAGTAGAAGCGGGTAAATTTGAATTGATTCATGAAAATACTGATTCCGTAGAAATATTTAAGGAATTAAATAGCCAATTCGAAGACATAGCTAAAGATAAAGGCTTAAAATTAATTATTGATAATCAGCATAATGCCTTGTTATTTACTGATAAAAATAAACTGATGCAAATTTTACGCAATCTAGTTTCTAACGCTTTAAAATTTACTAAAGAGGGATCTGTCACATTATCAACTTTAATCTGTGAGGAAGAAAAGTTTCCCATTAAACTTTTAGTGACAGATACCGGAATAGGTATACCAGAAGACAAGTTAAGCCTTATTTTTAATGAATTTCAGCAAGTCGATGGCTCTATTTCTAGAGAATTTGGAGGAACTGGTTTAGGGCTCTCTATTTGCAAACGTTTTGCAGGATTACTTAATGGGCAAGTGACTGTAGAAAGTAAAATGGGAGAAGGCAGTACCTTTATTGTACATCTACCTAAACAAATACAAGAGAATAAGCTTACAACAGCGACACCAGAGTTAAGTAATATTTTTACTCAAGATGATCGAGCTGACCTTCTGGATGAAGATCGCCCTATTCTCGTTATCGATGATGATTCAACTTTCTGCAGTATTGTTCTGGATATTAATCATCGGCATAATCATAAAACTATTTTTGCTCTTACGGGTAGAGAGGGCTTAGAGCTTGCTAGTAAATACCAAGTTGCAGGTATTATTCTTGATCTTGGCTTACCCGATATGGATGGTATTGATCTATTAAACCGCTTAAAAACTAATCCACAAACTAAATCCATTCCTATCTATATTATTTCTGGTAGGGACAAGGACCTGAATTTATTAGATCAAGGCGCTATGGGATATCTGCAAAAACCAGTAACGGATACTGATATATCGTATGTAACCGACGAGATCATTAAGACGATTACAAGCAGTGTAGATACGATTCTTATCTTTTCTGGTGATGCGGTCTCTTTTAATGATGTTTCAGCATTGATCAAAGAAAAAGAGGTTAAAGCTATTGATATGAGCAATAGCAATGCTAATTTAGAGAGCATAACTGAGCAATATAAACCGTTGGCTATTGTAGATTCTCATCCGCTGAATGGACAGGTATTTGATATTTGCGCTTCACTCAGAGCGCGTTGGTCAGATATTCCCATCGTTATTTGTTCTTCTGCGGCACTTGATACCAATGAAGAAGCTAAGATGCGTCAATATACAGATACGGTGATTATTACAACGCCTCATGCAAAAAATCGATTGATTGAAAATATTGAACATTTTCTGAAGACGTCGACCAAAAATGGAGAGCATACTTTACCTCTAGCACCGCCCATTTATGCGAATAAGAAGGTTCTAAAAGGAAACACGATTCTTGTTGCCGATGATGATGCTAGAAACCTCTTTGTTATTACCTCAGCTCTTGAAGAGCATGGCGCAAAAGTTGTTGTTGCTGTTAATGGCATTAGTGCTTTAGAAAAGCTAAATGAAGAGGAAGTTGATCTTATCCTAATGGATCTAATGATGCCAGAGATGGATGGTTATCAAGCGATTAGCAAAATTAGAGAAGATGACAGTATGAAGCATATTCCTATTATTGTATTAACGGCTAAGGCACTTAAGGAAGACCGTGAAAAATGTTTGGCAATCGGCGCTAATGATTATTTATCCAAACCTGTTGAATATGAAGCACTCATTAAATTAAGTCTTGCTTGGATTGAAAAGACTTTATGAGCCTTTCTATTCACGACGATGCCAATAAAAGGCGGTTGTTAGTATTAGGTGATGTTTCAGCACAAAATGATCAAGAAGAGATTATTAAGGCCATTAATAACTCGGCAGGCTTGGCGATTGAAGTGGTATTTTACGACGCACAGTTTCTATCTAATAAGTTAATAAAAACATTAGTAACTTACTCTGCGGGTGAAAACCCAATCAGTATAAAAACATATCACTCTAGTCTTTCTCAGTATTTATATAAACTGGGGATTGCGTCTAAATATGTTCCCAGCAAGTCAGAGCGTCACCCAACATCAAGGTTTAAAGCACTGGCTCTCGCTGGCTCTGCAGAGAGCCTCTCGGTAATTCTGCAAATTATCGAGTCAGTGGCGGTATCAAATTATAGTATTTTTATTGTTCAGCATGTTTCAGAAAAAAAACCTAATCGACTGGATGAACTTCTAAAAATGCGCACTGACTACAGTGTGCTTATGCCGCATCATATGATGGAGGTTAAGCCCTCCACCATTTATATTGCACCACCAGGTCATCATCTTCGAGTACATAATCAACATATTTACTTAACGCGTGATCGTAAAATTCATTTTGCACGCCCCTCGATTGAGGTTTTATTTGAATCACTCGCTTATGAATATGAATCAGACGTAATGGTTGCTCTATTAAGTGGTTATGGTGATGATGGTGTCAGTGCTTTAAACGTATTACGCAATAAAGGGGCGACGGTATTAATTGAGTCTCCATCTGAATGTACGGCAAAAACCCTACCCCAAAATGCTATTAATAGTGGTCATTATGATCATGCTCTAACAATAACAGGCCTGCAAAGCTTTTTTGCAAGTGCGGTAGTCGATAATAACTTTCCTGACCTACAGACAATTAAGCTTTTTCTTAACGCGGTCGAAGAAAAATATGGCTATGATTTCACAGGATACCAAGAAGGCACACTGCAAAGACGCATTAGAGTGTTGCTAAAAACCACTGATGTCGGTAATTATTTCACACTACAACGCAATGTTTTAACAAATACAGAGTCCTTCGAACAACTTTTTCATGCCTTTTCGATTAATGTAAGCACATTTTTTAGAGCACCTGAACAACTTAATTATTTACGCCAGAATGTCCTGCCATTGCTAGAAAGTTTTTCACATATTAAAGTTTGGGTAGCGGGCTGTTCAAGTGGTGAAGAGGCCTATTCATTAGCTATTATGTTTAAAGAGCTCAATATATTAGATAAGACTATTATTTATGCAACTGATATAAACCCAAAGATACTTTATGCTGCCAAAAATGGCATTTATTCCTGCCAAGAAATGAGTTCATATAAAGAAAATTATCGTTTAAGCGGCGGAACTAAACAGTTTTCTGACTATATTACAGATTATGGGAATATATTTGAGATATCATCAGAATTACGCCAGAAAGTACTTTTTTTTAGCCACTCTTTGGTTAACGATGGTGTGTTCAATGAATTTCAGCTCATTATCTGCCGTAATGTTATGATTTATTTCTCTAATGAGTTACAAGATCATGTGGTAGAGCTTTTTTCACGATCTATTCATCGTGATGGTTTTTTAACCTTAGGTGATAAAGAATCGATTAATTATGATGCAAGGTGTCAATATTTTAAAGTTGAGAACAAACAGCAGAGAGTTTATAAATGCCTGAATTAAAAATACCTAACAATATTTTTAAAATTCTAATTGTAGATGATAACCCTAACAATTTATTTACCTTAGCGTCGTTACTTAAGCGTTTAGATAATTGTGAGGTTATACAAGCTAACTCAGGGGAAGCGGCGCTTGTATCTTGTGTTGAGCATGCTATCGACCTTATTCTTCTAGATGTTCAGATGCCTGGCATGGATGGCTATGAAACGGCCAAACATCTGAAAATGACAGCACGTACAAGAGATATTCCTATCATTTTTGTAACCGCTATTTTTAAAAATGATGAGTTCATTAAATATGGCTACAAAGTAGGTGCAATAGATTACCTTACCAAGCCATTAGATGAAAATATGCTACTTAACCGTATCATGCTTTATCGCGTTTTGTTTGATCGTGAATATGCATTAAAGGGGGCTCTGCAAAAATTAGAATTGAATAGCAAAGAAAGTTATCGTGACTTATTTGAAGGTTCAATGGATGCCATCTTTATTACTGACCCAGAAAAAGGCTTGATTGATTGTAACACTCGAACACTGGCGTTATTTGGTTACGCATCTAAGCAACAATTAATTAATGCCCAGACTTGTGATCTATCACCATCTGAACAATCCAATGGCCAGTCTTCTGTTGAGCTTTGTGATAAATACCAGCAAGCGGCATTAAAAAATGGCTCAATTCAATTTGAATGGGTGCATAAACAGTTGAATGGAACACTATTTACCGTCGATATTTTATTGAGCAGGGCGAATTGGAAAGGCCGAGTCATGCTACTCGCTTCATTACGCGATATCACCAAGCGTAAAGAATCAGAAGATAAACTAACACTTGCTGCCAGTGTGTTCAGCCATGCCCGTGAAGGTATTATGATTACCGGTGCTGAAGGTAACATCCTTGAAGTGAATGATACTTTTTCGGTTATTACAGGTTATACACGTGAGGAAGTTCTAGGTAAAAATCCGCGACTACTTCATTCGGGAAAGCAATCAGCAGAATTTTATGTTGAAATGTGGAAATCTATTGCTGACAAGCAACACTGGCAGGGTGAGATATGGAATCGTCGAAAAAACCAAGAGATTTATGCTGAAACACTGACTATCAGTGCGGTATGTGACAAAAGTGGTAATGTAATAAATTATGTAGGGCTTTTTAGTGATATTACTCTGGCAAAAGAACATCAAGGCCAACTAGAGCATATTGCTCATTATGACATTCTAACCAATTTACCCAATCGTGTATTACTTGCCGACCGTCTATCTCAGGCAATGGTTAGAAGTCAACGTCAAGGTAATTCCTTAGCCGTAGTTTTCCTCGATTTAGATGGGTTTAAAGCGGTTAATGATAGTCATGGACATGATGTGGGTGATGAACTATTAATTACCGCTTCACACCGCATGAATAAAGCGTTACGTGAAGGTGACACATTGGCACGAATTGGGGGTGATGAATTTGTGGCCATATTAGTAGATTTAGAAAACACGCAGGATTATGAACTCGTTTTAGATAGAATATTAGAGGCAGTGTCTACCCCAGTTGTTATAAATAATATTGCATTACATATCTCTGCCAGTATCGGTGTTACTGTATCCCCTAATGATGAAGTAGGTGCTGAACAGCTTATACGTCATGCTGATCAGGCAATGTATGTTGCTAAACAAACAGGTAAAAATCGTTACCATTTATTTGATCTTTCTCAAGATAATGCCATAAAAGTTCAATGTGAAACCTTAGAAAATACACGTAAAGCCTTATATAACGATGAATTTGTTTTATATTATCAACCTAAGGTTAATATGCAGACAGGACATGTAATAGGTGTTGAAGCATTAATTCGTTGGCAACACCCGGAACGTGGTTTACTACCGCCAGCCGATTTTCTACCTGTACTTGAAAAAAATATTATTAGTATAGAGCTTGGTGAATGGGTAATAAAGACAGCGCTTGCTCAAATAGAAAAATGGCAATCAGAAAGCTTAGATATCCCGATTAGTGTCAATATTGGAGCCGTTCAATTACGACAAAAAAACTTTTCAGCACGACTCGCTGAATTACTTGCAGAATATCCAGAAGTAAAGCCAAGTTATTTGGAACTGGAAGTTCTTGAAACCAGTATGTTAGGTGATATTATGCAAGTTTCATCTATTATGCGAGACTGTATTGGCTTAGGTGTTTCTTTCGCTTTGGATGATTTTGGAACAGGCTACTCCTCATTAACCTATCTTAGACGATTGCCAGCAAGCTTAATAAAAATAGACCAGACTTTTGTTCGTGATATGTTGATAGATGCTGATGACTTAACTATTATTGAAGGGGTTGTCGGGCTGGCTAAGTCATTCAAGCGTGAGGTTATTGCTGAGGGCGTTGAAACTATCGAGCACGGCACGGCATTACTGCAAGCGGGTTGTAAATTAGCTCAAGGTTATGGTATTGCTCGTCCTATGCCTGCTGAAGCGGTACCAGGATGGGTTGCTAATTGGCAAGCCAATGAAAGCTGGGTAGCCTACAAATGAGATGACATAATAAATTATTAAAGGGTTGGATTTATTGGGTATATTTTTATAAGCCTGTAGAAGAGCCTAAAGTTATTCTTATTTTGCATGGGATTGGAGGAAAATAGTGTCTCTACTATATTGATGTGCTTACACTAAATAGGAGATATAACTTAAAATACTATTAAGGAAATTAAGTGTGTTTGAAATGAAAGAACAACCCCCAATAAATATATTTTTTACAGAATATTTCCTGAAATCATAAAAAAGGCCATAAATATATGGCCTTATAGATATAATTTACATAGTATGTCTTAGGTATCTCCTAGAAAGGCACGTCATCATAGCTATCATTAGCACCATAACCTTGCTGCGGTGCTTGTTGTGCTGGCTGTTGTGCAGCTTGTGGGCGATTTTGTTGTGGTTGCTGCTGTTGTTGCATCGGCGCATTTTGATCTGCACGCTTGCCGCCAACTAAATCAATAATATTCGCGTTTAATTCTAAGCTAGTACGTGTTGTACCATCATTTGCTTGGTATTCACTTTGTGTTAATTCACCTGAAACAAATACTTGCTGGCCTTTTTTTAGGTAGCTAGGGAAAGATCCTTCGGCGCGTTTACCCCATAAAGCAACTCTCACCCAAAGTGTTTGTTGTCTATCACCAAAGCCCGTGTTGTTGGCAACGGTGACATTTAATACTGATTGACCGTTAGGCGTTGATCTCACTT
>ENA-OSET01005893-OSET01005893.1-sediment-metagenome-genome-assembly--contig:-NODE-5893-length-10178-cov-3.245520_pt1 | contig 10178 bp, 7 predicted proteins | sample MGYA00237882_ERZ534229 | MGnify/ENA primary metagenome ERZ534229 (study PRJEB26408, sample SAMN06266212) | sediment metagenome | isolation source: Hudson Canyon methane seep mesocosm | place: USA:Hudson...
CCGGTATGTTGATGGCGGGCGGCCATGCTAAAAATGATATTCCAAGTGAACTGAATGCTTTGCAGCAAGAGTTTGATATTGATATTGCTTACGGTACTGAATTAGGTGTGAATGCAAAAATGATTCAGGCAGCCCAAGCCCGTATTGAAGAGGGGGAAGCGGAACTAAAGTCTAAAATTACCGGCGAGTATAAGCGTGAAGATACCTTGCTGGTGGTGGTCGGTCGGGGAGCATCCGATGCTGATGCCAATTCGAATATTGCAAAAATCACCCGCGTTCTAGAAGAAGGTATGGGCTTTGGTTGGGCGACAACCTGCTTCAGCGGAGTCACTACTCCTCTGGTGCCGGATTGTTTGGAACGGGCTCATGGTCTGGGTTTTAAGCAAGTTATAGTATTCCCATACTTTCTGTTTACCGGTCGTTTGGTGAAGAAAATATATAACTGGGCTGATGAATATGCGGCTAAGTACCCTGATGTGATGGTCGTGAATGCACCTTACTTAAATGACCACCCTAAAGTGATTGATACTTTTGTTGAGCGTTTTGAGCAGATCACTGCTGGTAACCCGAATATGAACTGCCAGTTATGTCAGTATCGGGTACAAATTGTCGGGTCGGAGCATAAGGTCGGTACACCGCAAGAAAGTCATCATCACCATGTTCAAGGTATTGGTACCGATGGGAGCTCTCATTCTCATGATCACTCTCATGACCACAGCCATAGCCATTCACACGATCATGGGCATTCGCATGCTGAAGACCCTAAGCACATTGCTTCGAGTAAAGAATAATCAGTATCAATATGACACGTTCCGGCACCACTGACTTCGATTATGAAGCAGACCCTAAAAAAATTGAGCAAGAGAGCTTTCGACAAATTCGATCGCTCACAGACCTCTCACGCTTTTCACATTACGAACAGCAGGTTGTGATGCGCATTGTACATAGCACGGGTTTGCCTGCAGTGGCAGAACAGGTGTTTTTCAGTGAGCAAGCCTGTCTGAATGGCTGTGTCGCGTTGGCTGCGAAGAAAGCAATTTTGTGTGATGTTGAAATGGTTAAACAGGGTTTGACTAAACGAATGGTCAGCTCGGATCCGCTGTGTTTTTTAAATGACCCGCGGGTGCCTGAGCTTGCTAAACAAAATGGCGATACTCGTTCCATGGCGGCCTTGGAATTTTGGCAGCCACATCTTGAGGGTAGCATTGTCATTATTGGCAATGCGCCAACGGCTCTATTTCGTTTAATGGAAATGATACGAGCCGGCGCACCTAAACCCGCACTGATCATTGGCATGCCCGTGGGCTTTGTCGGCGCAGCTGAATCTAAGCAAGCGTTATGGGATTTACATGAAGAATTAGGGATTGAATGCATAACCTTGTTAGGTCGTCAGGGCGGTAGTGCTGTTTCGTCAGCTAGCTGCAACGCCTTGTTGCGCTGTAATATCGGGGAGCTCTATTGATTCACATTATCGGTTTGGGGGTGACTGAAAAGGCAGAGCTAAGTGAATTGGCAAAGGCATCTTTGCTGACGTCCTCTTGGGTAATTGGTTCTGAGCGTCAACTAGCGGTTATTGAAGACTTGCTGCCTGAAACTATTAATCAAAAAGTTCTGCCACCATTGCAGGACTTATCAGTTTGGTTAGCAGATAAGTGTGCTGAAAGTATTACGGTACTCGCCTCGGGTGATCCGCTTTATTACGGTATTGGACGTTGGTTCACCAAGCACTACGCCAGTGACAATTTACGCTTTTATCCCGCTGTGTCTAGTATTCAGGCAGCCTGTCATGAACTGGGCTTAGCGCTGCAAGATGTTGATGTTTTGAGCCTTCATGGTCGGCCTTTGAGCCAGATTCGTAAAATCATCAAACCCAGCCAAAATCTGTTGATACTGAGTGATAAAAACAGTGTGCCGCAAGCGCTTGCTCAAGTATGCACTCACACAGGCTTTATAGATGCCAGTATTACGGTCCTAGAGAAGCTAGGCTATGCGGATCAGAAAATTACGGTATTTAATGTAAACGAACTTGCTGATTCAAAGCAGGTGTTTGATCCGCTTCATATTAGTGTGATTAAAACAGACCTCACTGGCGTTACTTTTTTGCCTAGTTTTCCTGGCATAGGGGATGAGCATTTCGTCACCGATATGGCCGCCCTTTCAAACACAATAGACTCGAATAAGCCAAACAAAGCGATGATCAGCAAGCGCGAAGTGCGCTTAGCGATATTGTCACTGATGCAAGCCAACAATGCGGATATTATCTGGGATATCGGCGCGGGTTGTGGCTCTGTTACGGTAGAGCTGGCCTATTGGAATAAACAAGTGCAGGTAAATGCGATTGAGCACAATGCACAACGTTTGGAATGTTTACGTCAAAATCTAGAACGTTTTGGTGTGGTTTCGCAAGTGAGTGTTGTTGAGGGGAGTGCGCCAGATAAACTTGTCGATTTACCCACCCCAACCAAGGTTTTTATAGGCGGCAGTGATGGTCGTTTGAGTGAAGTATTGGCCAATGTCTGGCAGCGCTTGCCTGTGAATGGAATGTTAGTGGCCTCTGCGGTAACTGAAACCAGCAAACAACATTTAATTTCTTTTCTGCAATCCCATCAAGATGATTGTGATTACGAAACCCTTCAAATTGCTGTGAGCAAAGGCAGCCAACTTGCCGGGCAGTTATTATATCGCCCTAGTTTACCGGTGACCTTATTTAAGTTTTCTAAGATCAATGCCGGGGCAGTTACGATATGAGTGACTTGAAAGGAAATATAGGCACTTTTTATGGAGTAGGTGTGGGCCCAGGAGACCCTGAACTTGTCACCATCAAAGCGGCACGTTTGATAGAACAAGCTGATGTGATCACCTATCTAAGCAATGCAACCGGCGAATCACAAGCGCGGGAAATTGTTGAAACGCTAATATTGACAGGCGTAAAAGAAATACCAATTATCATGCCGATGCGTGATGACCCAAGGATCGGTGAAAAAGTCTATGACGAAGCGGCCAGCATTATTGAAAGTGAGTTAAATCTTGGTTTAAATGTGGTGTTTTTATGTGAAGGCGACCCGTTATTTTTTGGCTCGTTTGCGTATTTATTAGAGCGCGTCGAAACGAAATTTACCTGTGTTTCTGTGCCGGGTATTTCCTCACCACATGCCGCTTCTTCTGCTTTGAATCTACCTTTGACCATGATGAAGGAATCTTTCGCGGTGATTAGTGGACGCCATCAGGATGATTTTATTGAACAGACCCTGAAAAACTACGATAGCGTCATCATTATGAAAGCAGGGCGTTCGCGTCCACGATTGCTACAACTATTATCAAAGACAAAACGTAGCACTGATGCACAGTATCTCGAATATATTGGCCGTGAAAATCAGCTGATTGTGTCGGATATCAGTACCTTAAGTCAGGATGAAAATGGGCCATATTTTTCGCTGTTTGTCGTGACTAGGCAGGCAAGCACTCAGAATGGTCGGCGCACATGATTCGCATAATTTCTTTAACCGATGCGGGTGAAAAACTAGCCAAGCGAATTCAGCTGCAAATGAAGGCTAGTGAAATTTGGCACAAGCCCTCACCGTTTACTGAAAAAGTACAAGCTGCTTTTAAAGCAGGAGACCATTTAGTTCTGATATGCGCGACGGGAATTGCCGTCAGAACGTTAGGCCCAGTGTTGGAAAATAAGCTGAAGGACCCACCGGTATTGGTATTGGATGAAGCAGGACAATTTGTTATTCCGCTAATTTCAGGGCATGAAGGTGGCGCAAATGATTGGGCAAATACGGTGGCCCAGAGTTTATCTGCGCAATTGGTGTGTACCACCGCAAAGCCTTATCTTAAGCCGGTCTATACCGTAGGAATGGGCTGCGAGCGGGACTGCCCTTTAGACTATTTGCAAAGTCTGTTAGAAGAATGCCTAGAAAAATCAGGCTTGGCGATTGAACAAATCCAAAGTATTAATAGCATCGATATTAAAGCCGATGAAAAAAATCTGATCAAATTGGCCAACAACCTAGATCGGCCCTTTAATACTTGGAACAAAGAAGCGTTAGGGCAGGTAGAGCCACTCTTGAGTACCCGCTCAAATTATATCTTTGAAACAGTGGGTGTATATGGTGTAGCAGAGTCTGCTGCACTGTTGTCAGCGCGAATAATAACAGGCGATACACCTGAGTTAGTACTTACTAAGCACAAAAATACCAAAGCAACCTGTGCGATAGCACGAAGCTTTCCAAAGGCCTCTCTATCCACAAACAAGCTATCCACAAGCAAATAAGAGAACGAAGAGAACAATGAGTCAGTTATTTTTAGTCGGAATGGGGCCGGGAGACAGTGAACTTGTCTCGCCCAAAGCAGTACAAGCAATTGAACAAAGCAGTGACTTAGTCGCTTATGGTTTGTACCTCGATCTATTGGGTGATCTACGTGAAAACAAAACCCACCATGATTTACCTCTGGGAGAAGAAATCGGTCGCGCCAGGAAAGCACTAGAATTAGCTGCCAGTGGCAAAACAACCGCTCTTATTTCGAGTGGTGATATTGGTATTTATGCCATGGCCACTTTAGTGTTTGAGTTGCTGGATCAACAAATAAATCGAGATAAAGATAGCACCGATAGTGAAGATCATCCTGAATGGCTCGATGTCGAGATCGAAGTGATCCCAGGTATTTCTGCTATGCAAGCGGGTGCTGCTCGCGCAGGTGCCTTGTTAGGCCATGACTTTTGTACGGTGTCTTTATCTGACTTGCTAACGCCATGGGAAACCATCGAAAAGCGCATTCATAGTGCCGGAGCAGGTGATTTCGTGGTCTCCTTTTATAATCCGGTATCGAAGAAACGCGACTGGCAACTCAATACTGCGCGAGACATTCTATTAGGATATCGTCCTGAAAATACCCCAGTGTTAATTGGCCGACAATTAACACGCGAAGATGAACAAATAAGTTTTATCAAATTGAAAGACTTGGATGCCAAAGATGTTGATATGTTCACGCTAGTGATGGTGGGTAATAGCGAATCACGACATATTGAGTATCAAAGCAAAAGACAAAATAAAGATCTAAAGACACAACAATGGTTATACACGCCTCGTGGCTATAGTAAAAAACTGTAGTAAGAAGCTGTAGCAATACATTGTAGTGTTAATGGTTCAAATGAAAACCCGTTTAGGTAAATTGAAATGACAGTCTATTTTATTGGTGCAGGCCCCGGAGATCCGGAGTTAATTACGGTTAAAGGTCAGCGTTTGATCGAGCAATGTCCGGTTATTTTATACGCCGGTTCATTAGTCCCGCGTGAGATTTTTGAAGCGGTTGAATCGACTGCTGAGAAAATTATCGACACAGCTTCGATCGACCTTGAAGAAATCATTGCCGAAATTGTCATTGCCCATAAAGAAGGTAAAGATGTCGCGCGTGTGCATTCAGGCGATCCTTCAGTATACGGTGCGATAGGTGAACAGATCCGTCGGCTTGAGAGCTTGGGTATTGCCTTTGATATTATCCCCGGTGTGACTGCTACCTCAGCATCGGCTGCTTGGTTAGGCAAAGAATTAACCTTGTCGGGTGTGTCCCAAACCATCATTATGACCCGTTATGAAGGTAAAACGCCTTTTCCGGAACGAGAGCGCTTACCTGAATTGGCCCGTAGTGGCGCGACCTTAGCAATCCATCTAGGTGTGACCCGAATACATAAAATTGTCGAAGAGCTAATACCGCATTATGGCAAAGACTGCCCAGTGGCTGTGTGTTACCGAACGTCATGGCCAGACCAAGATAAAGTCGAGGGCACCTTAAGCGATATCGTCGAAAAAGTACGTGCTAAAAAGTTCACCCGTACCACGCTGATCCTGGTCGGGCATGTACTCAAAACCGATGCCTTTGACGACTCCTATCTTTACGATGAAAAGCAGGCACATGTTTATCGACCAAAGGTAAAGCCTAAAGTACCTAGAACCGTCGCGAGATTAGCGCCTAAAAAAGAGCAGCGTGAAGAATCTGACAGCCCGATTACGGTTGAAGGTTCCAAGGCAAGTGCTTTAGGGAATTCTGAAAATGAAACCATGGTGCAGTCGTATATTGACCAAAATTTAACGGACTCTTAAACACAGGATAAAACATGCAACTTAATAAAATCCCCGCCACCATTGTTACTGGTTTTTTGGGAAGTGGTAAAACCACCTTATTGTCAAACTTGCTCAAGCAAGCGAAAGGTAAGCGAATCGCCGTTATTGTGAATGAGTTTGGTGAATTGGACATCGACGCAGACCTACTGCGTAGTTGCCCTATTGATGGCTGTGAAGATGAGGCCAGCACCCAAGGCGAAAATGGTATTTATGAATTAGCCAATGGCTGTATTTGTTGTACGGTCGAAGAAGAATTTTTACCGGTAATGAAAGAATTGGTCGCACGTCGTGATGATATTGATCATATCTTAATTGAAACCAGTGGTCTTGCCTTACCTAAGCCCTTGGTTCAAGCCTTTAATTGGCCCGAGATAAAACAGCATTGCACTGTCGATGCCGTCATTACCTTGATAGACGGGCCTGCAGTAGCAGCGGGTCGATTTGCAAACAATGTTGAGCAAGTAGAGGCATTAAGAGCCGCCGATGAAAACTTGTCACATGACCCGACTTTACAAGAGTTACTAGATGACCAGTTAAGCGCAGCCGACTTGGTTATTGTTGGTAAGAATGACCTTTTGGATGCTCAGCAACGTGAACAGGTTGCAGACGTCGTCGCCGCTAAAGTACCTGCGTCGGTTAAGACCATTTATACTCGCCAAAACCAAACCGACTCAGAAACCACAATGACCCAAGGTGCGACAGATCAATTACCGCTATCGCTTGAAACCATTATGGGTATCGACGCAGCAACAGAAGACCGGATAGAAGCCGTTGCCACTCACCATGACCACCATCATGACCATGGTGAACATCATGACCATGCACATGACCATTTTGATTCGTTTGTAATTAAGTTGGATGAAGTCGACAGTGACAAGCTTCAACAAGTAATGAAGACCTTATTGAATGAGCATAATATTTATCGGGCAAAAGGTTTTGCGGCGATACCTGGTAAACCGATGCGCCAAGTTATTCAAGCGGTAGGTAAGCGTATGGATGTATCGTTTGACCGTTTATGGCAGCCCGATGAAGAGCGCGCTACGCATTTGGTATTTATTGGTAAAGACTTGGATAAAACGTTAGTTACCGCTGCATTGGCAAGCGCACAGGTTGAGATCACCGCCTAATGCATTTGTTTGCCGCTAAGCCAGGTGGCTTCGTTGATGACGAAGGCATTATTGATCTTGAGCAAAGCCCTGCGGATATTGTTATCTTATCTGCGGCGGATAGTAGCTTAAGTGCCTTGGCCTCGGCGGCAAACCATTTACCAGAGAGTTTCCCCAGCATTCGTATTGCGAATTGGATGCACCTCAGAAAACCCGCAGCTTTTGATTTATATCAGGACAAAGTACTCGACGATAGTCAGATAGTCGTGGTGTCGCTGTTAGGTGGCCAAAGTTATTGGCAATATGGTTTTGAACGCCTACAAGACTGGGCGAGTGAAAAAGCAGGTCGCTGCCTGATTATCGTACCGGGTGATGATACGCAGGATAACGAACTGTTTCAGTGTTCTTCTGTGTCTGAAGCTGCAGCTTATAAGGTGTGGCGGTATTTACGCGAGGGCGGCCTCGACAATAGTACGCATCTGTTTAAGTATCTGGTTGCCGAGTTTCTTGACCATCAAATAGATAAGGGAAAAAATAAAGAACATTGCCAGTGGCGAGAGCCTCAGATCTTACCAAAATCGATACTCTACTTACCCCAGAATTTATGCAGTAAAAATACACACAGCGAATTAGGGGCAAGCCTTAGTCAGTGGCAGGATATATGGCAGCAACATGGCGGTGATAGCACACCAGTTTGTATTTTATTGTTTTATCGTAGCCACCTTCAAAGTGCCAATACGGCGATGTTTGATGAGTTCATCACCTGTATTCAAGACCAAGGTTTGAATCCCTTACCGATTGCCATCAGCTCGCTTAAAGAGCGCGAATCGCTGGACTTGATCAACCAGTTTATCACCCAAACAAATGCCTCACTGATTCTGAATACCACCGGATTTGCCAGTAACTCTGCTTCCTTGAGCGGCTTTGAATTCTCGGCGGCTACGGAGCAAGGTCCCTCTGAATTTATCAATCCTTTTGTGAATAACGTACCGGTCATTCAGGTGATGCTGTCGAGCACCTTACAAGAAGACTGGGAGCAAAGTACCCAAGGCCTTCCAAGTCGAGATCTGGCCATGCAAGTGGTGCTGCCTGAAATGGATGGCAGGGTTATCTCACGTGCCATTAGCTTCAAAACCGAAGATCATTTTAATCAACGGTGTGAAACGTCCGTCGTGCGCTTCGCCTTGCATTCTGAGCGCGCGGCATGGGTGGCTGAATTAGCAAAAAACTATTGCCAGCTGGCAATCACACCGAATACGGATAAACGCATTGCGTTAATTTTAGCGAATTATCCCACCAAAGATGGTCGCATAGGCAATGGGGTAGGACTGGATACACCGGCATCGATGTTATCCATTCTTGAGGCCTTAAAACAGGTGGGTTATCCGCTTGAAGCATTACCGCTTAGCGGCGATGAGTTGATCGAAGCATTATTGGAAAGTGTCACTAATAATCCCAATACCCTGCATCAGCTGCCCTGTTGGCAAAGTATTTCTATCAGCGACTATCAACAGCATTTTTTAAATTTACCGGAAGCAAACCAGAAGGCCATTATTGATCAATGGGGTAGCCCAGAACAGGACCCAAAATGTCGCCAAGGCAGATTGATGATTGCAGGTATTCGCTGCGGTGAAACCTTTATTGGCATACAACCAGCGCGTGGCTTTGATCGGGATTTGGTCGCCAATTATCACGACCCTGATCTGGTGCCGCCGCATAGTTATCTTGCCTTCTATTTTTGGCTACGACATGAATATAAAGTCAATGCGGTAGTGCATGTCGGCAAGCACGGAAACCTCGAATGGTTACCGGGAAAAGGTTCTGCTTTATCTGATCAATGTTGGCCTGATATAGCCTTGGGTCCGATGCCGCATTTCTACCCTTTTATTGTCAATGACCCGGGAGAAGGCTCGCAAGCAAAGCGTCGTACTCAAGCGGTCATTATTGATCACTTAATGCCGCCGATGACCCGGGCAGAAACCTATGGTGATTTGGCAGAGTTGGAAGGCTTGGTCGATGAATATTATCAAGCACTAGGTATGGATATTCGGCGTGAAAACTGGCTGCGTGAAAAGATATTATTGTTGGTGCGCGATAGCCATTTATTGGAAGAGCTTTATCCTAGCGTTGTTCCTACAGAAACAGTGAAGGCTGAAAATGATGATGAGCAGATTCTCAATCAACTTGATGCTTACTTATGTGATATCAAAGAAGCTCAAATTCGTCATGGCTTACATATTTTGGGGCACTTACCCAAAGAGGCAAAACTAGCTGACACCTTAGTGGCTTTGCTCCGATTACCCCGAGGCTCTGCGCCTGAAGATCAAGGTATTTTGCATAATTTAGTAGCTGACTTGAATCTAGAGTGTGGAAAAGAGAAATTCGACCCACTCATGGCAGACACTCAGACATGGCTTGGAGATCGACCTGAGATTCTACAACAAGTCGATCAAAGCGCTTGGCGTACCCATGCCGATACCCGAGAGCGTCTTGAATTATTAGCTTTGTCATGGGTAACTAAGTACTTATTGCAACAAGGTGAGCTAACTGAACTAAGTGAAACGTTTCCTGCAACGTATGCCTTATTTAAATTTTCCAGGCAAAAATTAATACCGGCTTTAAACCAGAGTGCGCACCTAGAGATTCACTCTTTGCTTAATGGCTTAGACGCCAAATTTGTGCCCCCCGGTCCTAGTGGCGCTCCAACAAGAGGCCGTTTGGATACCTTGCCAACAGGTAGAAACTTCTTTTCGGTAGATAGCAGGGCCATACCCTCACCTGCAGCATGGGCGATAGGTGAAAAGTCGGCACAATCGTTAATCGAACGTTATTTACAAGATGAAGGCGACTATCCCAAGCAACTGGGTTTATCGGTCTGGGGTACCGCTACTATGCGTACCGGTGGCGATGATATTGCGCAGGCGTTTGCGCTGATGGGTGTTAAACC
>ENA-OSET01005894-OSET01005894.1-sediment-metagenome-genome-assembly--contig:-NODE-5894-length-10177-cov-3.780693_pt1 | contig 10177 bp, 8 predicted proteins | sample MGYA00237882_ERZ534229 | MGnify/ENA primary metagenome ERZ534229 (study PRJEB26408, sample SAMN06266212) | sediment metagenome | isolation source: Hudson Canyon methane seep mesocosm | place: USA:Hudson...
ATAAGCAAAACACAAAATCTGAGCACACATTATTAATCACTCAGGTTTAGACGACCATCTAGTCACCGGTTTTTTGACAAACCGACCCGAGGGGAAAAACTGCTTATAACGCCAACGAGACTTAATCGGTGTTAATGGAATAGTGCGTTTTGTGGCTACTAATATTGTTGCGCCACCAAAGAAAGGCCAACAACGTTTGCCCCAGCGATCCATCCTGGCCAGCTTCGCCAACCATGTTTTGTTATCAATTGGAGGGCTGAAAAGTAATTTTTTTGTCGCAACGACTTCAAAATTTAATAAACCCAACCAATCCTTTATTCTTCTTTGAGTAAAAAAATAGCCCTGCCACGGTGGTCGGCCATGCCAAGAACACACATTTCTCAGCCCCCATAAGCTTATCGGGTTAAAACAACATAGGATGATAGATCCATCGGCGACTAATACTCGCTCAGCCTCACGCAAAACTTGGTGAGGGTTAGAAGAAAACTCTAATACATGTGGTAGTAATAATTTATCAATACTATGGGACTTAAAAGGTAATAATTCTGCCCTGCCGTTTAAATCTGCTTGATCCGCCATCAGAGCTTGTGTGGTCGTGTGTGATACCTGCGGCAGGATATTTTTTTCCCCATAAACCTGTAAATGGAAAAAGCCGTGGAAATACTGTTCTAGTGACTGCAAACTATTTTGTTCATGAGTTAAAACGTACTGGCCCAGTGGGCTTTGCCACCATTGAGTCATCAATTTGGTTTTAACTAACATATAATCAACCTTAAATTTAGGGCCTATTGCTCTTTCATATGTATCATAGTTGAGACTGAAAAGACCTCAATCAAGGCGCGAAGAGTGAGGTTTAGTTTTACTAAATGAATGATAAGCAACGCCGAGTGAGGTTTTTTCAGCCTCAACCCGTAGGGCTGGGACTATTTTCCCACCCAGCTACGTTGTCAGTCACTGATATAGCATAACTATACTATGTTTCTTCCGCCTTGCTGGACGGGAAAATAGCCTCCAGCTATGATACATATGAAAGAGCAATAGGCCCTAACTAACCAGAAGATAGTAATGTCGAACATTCAAGCGGTTCCAGCCTTAGTGGATAATTATATATGGCTTATCCATTCCGTTGATAGCAATGAAGTATTAATTGTTGACCCTGGCGATGCGACTCCAGTGATCAATGCCATTACTGAACAGGGATTAACTCCCGTTGCGATATTAATTACTCACTATCACTATGATCATGTAGATGGCATCGAGGATTTAGTGGAACGCTATCAACTGCCCGTCTATGGTCCAGCAAACGCATTTATTCCTAAACTATCAACCGTTCTTTCTGCAACAAACCAGCTATCTGTACATCCTAACTTTCCCGACTTTGAGGTGCTTGAAATACCCGGACATACTGCCTCACATATTGCTTATCGACTAGATAACATGCTGTTTTGTGGTGATACCTTATTTGCCGCAGGTTGTGGCCGTTTACTAGGCGGCACCGCCGAACAATTGTTTAATTCCTTACAGCAACTGATTACTTTACCTGCAGATACAAAGATCTATTGTGGTCATGAATATACGCAGGCTAACCTGAAATTTGCATCGCTCATTGAACCTAACAATACTGCCATTAAACAGCGCATCGCTGATACTGATAAATTACGAGCCGCGAAACAGCCAAGCCTACCCACAACCATTGCTGCAGAACTTGCAACCAATCCATTTTTACGCGGTGACCAAGCTGAGGTCATCCAAGCAGCACAACACTTTACTGGCACCGAATTACCAAACCCACTAGCAGTATTTACTGCTTTACGAGCCTGGAAGGATCGACCTTAGCGTTCTTCTTACCTTAAACAAAAAAGTCCGTTATTGGTTAAACCAACAACGGACTTTTTTATTAAATTCGTGCCGTGCTTACTTATCGGTATGAACATCCATTTGAGGATAAGGAATAGAAATGCCATTTTTATCAAAGGCCAGTTTAACCTTCTCAATCAAATCAGAACGTACTCCCCAATAGTCTTCACTTTTTACCCAAGGACGCACATTAAAGTTCACGCTACTATCGGCTAGTTCTGCTACTGCTACTGCTGGCTCAGGATCGGCTAATACCAAATCATGTGTTTCCAAAATATCTTCCATGATCTGTTTGGCGGTTAACATATCATCGTCATAACCAATGCCAAATACTAGATCAATACGACGAGTATCTTTCGCTGAAAAATTAGTGATAGCCCCCGCATAAATCTGACCATTAGGAATAATAATTTCACGGTTATCGCCGGTCCTTAATGTCGAGCTAAAGATCGCCATATGCTCAACAACACCCGTCACGCCACCCGCTTCAATAAAATCACCCAACTTAAATGGACGAAAAACGATCATCATCACGCCTGCAGCAAAGTTCTGTAAGGATCCCTGTAAAGCTAAACCTATCGCCAAACCTGCCGCACCTAATAAAGCAATTAAGGATGTGGTATCCACACCTAACTGATCTAAAGCTGCGATAAATACAAATAACAATAAAGCCGCATTGCTTATTGAACCGGCAAAATTAACAAGAATAGGATCAAGGTCTGAACGCACCATCAATTTGCGAATCAGTTTCACTATCCATTTCACTACAATGCGACCCACAATCACTATTGCAGCTGCAAAAATAATGTTCATTAACAAACTTCCTACCACACTTGTGCCCGCATCCATCTTAAATCCTCTTATTTTATGGTTTTGACGATATCGCTAATTAATTTTGGTCCTTGATAAATCAGACCGCTGTATATCTGCACTAAACTCGCGCCTGCATCTAATTTCTGCTGTGCATCTTCGCCCGACATAATCCCACCCGCAGCAATTATCGGCAAGCTTTCCGGTAATGCTTGTCTAAACTTTCGAACTATATCTGTTGATTTAATAAATACAGGCCGACCACTTAGGCCGCCTGCTTCATCACCGTTTTTCACTCCGGTAACACCATCGCGAGACATGGTGGTATTGGTTGCAATAACTGCATCGATTTCATATTGAGAAAACGATTGTGCCAGTTGCTCAACTTCGTCGTCTTCAAGGTCAGGTGCAACTTTAACTGCCATCGGAACATAGCGTTGATGTTGTTGCTGTAACTTAGCTTGCTGTTCTTTAAGTTGTTGCAATAATTCATTTAAAGATTCACCAAACTGCAACGTTCTCAAACCCGGCGTATTAGGCGATGAAATATTAATGGTGATGTAATCGGCATAGGCATAAACCTTATTTAAACCAATCAAATAATCATCAACTGCTTTTTCCACGGGCGTATCAAAATTTTTGCCGATATTGATGCCTAGTATCGCATCAGACTGCGCCACTTTTACTTGTTCTATTAAATGGTCTACACCTAAATTATTAAAACCCATACGATTTATAATCGCTTCAGCTTCCGGTAGGCGAAATAACCGTGGTTTAGGGTTGCCAGGCTGCGGTCTTGGCGTCACAGTGCCAATCTCAACAAAACCAAAACCCAAACCAGCCATCGCTTCAATATAATCACCGTTTTTATCCAAACCCGCCGCTAAACCGACCGCATTTGGAAATGTTAAACCCATCACCTTAACGGGTGTCGCGGTTGTTTTGGGATAAAGCACCGAGGCCAAGCCACTCATTTCAAGCAAACTTAAACCTTGTAAGCCTATGTGATGTGCTTTTTCAGCATCCAACTGAAACATCAAAGCCCGCATCAATTGATAAAACATCTATACCACCATTGTTATTTGATATCCGCTGAATTTACGGATATTGAGTACGCCCGTATCCAAAATCAGATACTGACCTTTTATGCCTTGTAATACGCCTGTAATTTCAGGTGTTTTATCAAAGTTGAGTGATTTCACTTTTTCAGGATACGTTTGAACCGGATAATCAATGTCTAATATAACTTCGTCCGCTAAAGGCAATATAGCGCCTTCGCCGAAACGCTGTTGCAGCGCTGTTATTTCATCTTTGCATTCAGCCATTAACTGATCACGTGTTGCAATCAAATCTACCGGTTCAGCGAGCCCTTTCAACATCTTGCGCCAGTCTGTTCGATCCGAAACATGATTTTTAAAGGTCACCTCTACCAATCCTGATTGATAACGACTTTGCACTCGGAAAATAGGCAAAGCCTGAATCGCACCCTGATCTATCCAGCGCGTTGGCATTTGGTTAAAACGAGTAATGCCCACCTTAATGCCTGAACTGTTTGCCAGGTAGACAATATGATCCTGCATGCACACCGATTCAGCCCACTCAGGTTCACGACACGTGCCTGCAGCAAAATGGCAAGTTTCTGGTTTCATCATGCACAAATCACATTGAGCCAGATTCTGTGAGCAAGGAAAACAAAAACCACCGCTATAACTTTTTTTAGTACGCCGATTACAGGCCTGACAATGAATCTCACCTTCATGAATCAACTGAATCGATTGACCTATGAACGGTTGCATGGCAACACGCTGTTCTCCCAAGACCATTTGATAATTTGCTACAGCCCCTTCCTCGGGCAATGCCACTGCCATTTTTGACAATAGCCCTTGAAATTCAGCCACCGTATTACCCCAACATTAAAATTCACTACATAGTTTAGCGCATTCTATTGATAGACCTGTACCAACCAGACTAAAAACCACTAGGTTTGAGCAAGAAACAGACACTGTTTTATTTCTGCTTTATAATTCCCACCTATGTGGTATCAAATATTCAAATCAAAAAAAGCATTTTCCTCAGCAGTCCTTTTCTTACTGATTTCAGCATGTAATAGCCCGTTCACTCAAGTAAAAGAGGCCGCTGTCGAGCCTGAACAAGCTGTCATATCGGAGGCTCCACAACGAGAGTCCACATGGGAGCAAGCCTATGGCGAGGCCCAAGACAGCCAAGAAAATGAGTTAGGTGAAATAGCTCCAGAAAACGAAATTATTCCCGAAGCACAAATCACTGCTGAGCCCATCACCGATTTATGGCAACGCATTCGCCAAGGCTACGGAATAGAGCAAGCTCAATTACATAATAAAACCCAACAACAACTATCCTGGTTTGTTAAACACCCTGATTATATGGCCCGTGTTGTCGAACGCGCTCGTCCTTATCTGCATCATATTGTTACGGAAATCGAACAACGTAATATGCCGTTAGAGATTGCATTGTTGCCTGTTGTGGAGAGCGGCTTCCAACCTTTTGCATACTCCCATGGTCGAGCAGCAGGTCTATGGCAGTTTATTCCTGGCACGGGCAAGGTGTATGGTCTTGACCAAAACTGGTGGTATGACGGCAGACGTGATGTCATCGAATCAACACGTGCCGCGCTCGATTATTTAGAAAAACTACATAGAGACTTTGGTGATTGGCAGCTAGCTTTAGCCGCATACAATTGTGGTGAGGGTACCGTTGGCAGAGCCATCCGCCGCAACAAAAAAGCAGGCAAGGATACCGACTTTTGGTCTTTAGATTTACCTAAGGAAACATCTGCCTATGTGCCGAAATTAATGGCCGTAGCTCATCTCATCAAACAACCTGATCAATATAATCTTAGTCTTAGTCCAATTGATAACGCACCCTATTTAGCGATTGTTGAAACAGGTTCGCAAATCGATCTGGCTTTAGCAGCAAAATTAGCTGATTCAACGAGCGATGAGATTTATAAACTCAACCCAGGCTTTAACCGCTGGGCCACTAGACCTGCGGGCCCTCATCGCTTGGTCGTGCCATTAGAAAAAGCGGAAACATTTAAACAAGCCTTGGCTGCTTTACCTGCCGAAGATCGGGTGCAATGGACACGACATAAAATCAAATCCGGCGAATCATTAGGTGTTATCGCTCAAAACTACAAAACAACGACTGCCATCATCAAACAAGCCAATAGCCTAAGTAACAATAAAATTAGAGCCGGACGCCATTTATTGATTCCCGTTGCCTCAGGCAAAGCCAGTGACTATTCGCATACCGTCAGTCAACGTTTAGCTAGCAAACAAAATAGTCCTCGCAAGGGCACGAAAAAAACTCATACTGTGCGAGCTGGCGATACTTGGTGGGATCTAGCCAATGCTTATAAGGTCAATGTTAATAAGCTAGCCTCATGGAATGGCAAAGCCCCTGGGGACACCTTACAACTAGGCCAAAAGTTGGTGATTTGGACTAAAGGCAAAACAACGTCATCCAAAAATGTCCGAACGGTTAACTACAAAATTCGTAATGGCGATTCTTTATGGAAAATTTCACAAAAATTTAATGTCAGCATTGCCCAAGTCCGGGAATGGAATGGACTCAGTGACCGCACCTTATTAAAACCAGGGCAGAACCTGACTTTATACGTTGATGTCACTCAGCAACACGGTAGCATCTAATTTGTTACATATCGCTCTGTTTGAACCTGAAATTCCACCCAACACCGGCAATATAATACGGTTATGTGCCAATGCAGGCGCACAATTGCATTTGATTGAGCCTATGGGCTTTGAATTAGATGATAAACGCTTGCGCCGCGCAGGCCTTGATTATCATGAATTTTCTAATCTAAAAATTCATCCTGACTTTGCTAGTTTTCAAACATGGGCAGGAGAAAAACGAATATTTGCCTGCACCACCAAAACAACGCAGAACCATCATCAAGCCAACTACCGTGATGAAGATGTTTTATTGTTTGGACCTGAATCACGCGGTTTACCCGTAGACGTTCTTAATTCACTTCCTGCTGCTCAAAAAGTTCGTATTCCCATGCAAGAGAATAGTCGCAGTCTGAACCTATCCAATGCCACCGCAATTATTTTGTACGAAGCATGGCGGCAACTAGGTTTTCCAAACGCTAGTTAAAAATTATGTATAGCTCAAACACCCGCGTTGTATTGTTTAAGTCCTTAAAATATTAAGAAAAAGTCTCACCACTTCACATTCCAGATAAAAATACGATTCGTATAGTCGGCAAACGTCGTGCACTGTTATATGATTGTGCTAATGCCCATATTTAACACGGTATTTTCTGTAATATGAGTTTCGAGCTTCCTGACAATATGCCAAATCTTAATCTCAGCGTCCCTACTGAACGGGAAAGTAGTGGCGGTATCGAACTAAATGAAAGCTTGCTGTTTCACTGGATCAAACGCTTACCTAAAAATGATCTACCGGCATATACCGCAATGTATCTGGAGGCCTTGAAGCGTTTTAATCGTAATTCACTCGACGGTAAAGAACGATTAACTTTATTAGACCTCTATCGAAAACCGCTCAACTCACTATTGTTTAGCTTAACCATACCCAAACTCGCCACCATGATTTCGGATTCCAATCAGCGATTACAAATCATTAAAGACTTAAGTGAATTAATGGATGAGTTAGCGATGGGCTATAAAATCATTATCAATGATGCCAGCGAACACAGTACAAACTTAAAACTCAATCTACTTGCTCAGCTTGCGATTAACCGAGCCTGTGAACAACTAAGTTATTCGGCCTTAAATGCTTATAAGTTTTATCAAACAGTGCCTGCGCGTGTATTCAAAGAACTTCACCAACTCTACCAGCTTGGCCTGCATGCCAATGTCGCGAACATCACTCCTAACATTGATAAAAATTCTAAGGCGCTATATTCCCTGCATCAACGCTATGCTCAGGTTTTATTAGTAAGTATCTGTAACCCATATGGCTTAAGCAGTGGTAACGTGTTGGAAGCCTATTTTTTGATGGAACAATTAATCGACGATGTAGAAATATTACCTTTCCCAGAAAATCATAAGGCAACCGCAGGCCATTTTTTTATTAATTGCCTCAGCGATCGTACGCCAACACCCACTTTGTTACCTGTTCTGGAAGATCAAGCGCAACCGCCTACATTGATCCTTAATACGAAACCTCTATTGATTATTGCTGACGTATTATTCCAACAGTCCATCAAAGATCAAAACAGCGAAGGCAGCATTAATATCGAATTATTTAAACAATTGATTCCTTTCCTCAATTCTTCGTACCAACGTAAGCAAGCACGAATTCCCGTCACAGGTAACGAACACGTTCATATCGCCTTTGGCTTAAGCGCTATCCATCATTGTTTAAGCAACCTGAATAGCCTCACCGATGCTGATTATAAAAACTATAAAACCCCATGGAACATATTAAATAGAAATAGCTACGGATATCTGGTCGAGAAGCGTCATGTCAATAACTGCCATGACTTAAAAATCGGAGATTTTATAGGGGTCTTTGAACAGCCAACATCTGAGAAAAAAAACACTGCAAGAGTCTCATCCATCCGCTGGTTAAAGACTGACCCTAATGATTTCACTAAAACAGGATTAGAAACCATTGAAGGCGAACCTATCGCCGTACAATTTTCTTTAGATAACAGTAAGCAAACACTTCCGGCTTTACTGCTACCCGAAATGGGCCCGCGTAATCAGGCCGCGACACTGATCACTGCTCCAGGTATTTTCTCGCATCAAAAAACACTTTATATTAAAACTAAGAAAAAACACTTGAATTTTACTGTTGTAATGGAGCAGTTGTTAGACTGTAATGTAAACTTTGAGCGATTCACTTTTGCCCATAAACTTGATTGACTGCAAGACAAATGCTCTTAATACAAACAAGAAAATAGCCAACAAGGCGTCATCTAGATTAAGATAATCATTCACGTTTTGTTTAGAACTTTGTCCACGACAAAATGGAACTTATGATTTAAGGAAAATGAAGGACACTGTTTTATGCATCATCTAGCCTGTTTTTACCTCTATGCCTACGTCGGTCCCAACGTCTCAGCGTCATGATGATAAAAACATTCCAATCTTTTTGCCTGATATTGCTGATCTCACTCTCTAGCTTAGTCGCTGCTACTGAGCAATTAAACAGAGATCTTGAGCCTGTCACACTCCAACTTAAATGGTTACACCAATTCCAATTTTCCGGTTATTACGCCGCATTAGAACAAGGCTTTTATGCTGATGAAGGTTTAGATGTCACCATCAAGCCACTGACTTCCGGCCAAAATATCGTTAAAGACGTTGTTACCGGTAATATTGACTACGCTGTTGGCGATTCCGGAATATTAATGAATTATGCCAATGGCGCACCAATAAAAGCATTGGCCGCCATTTTCCAACATAGTGCTTTGGTATTTATTACTAAACAATCTTCCGGCATCAACAGTCCTTATGAAATGGCTGACAAACGCATTATGTTTGAAGCTGAAGCTTCCGATATCACCACGTTGAGTGCCGTGTTAGCAGAAGCCAACCTGAAACCTGATGATTATTCCTCTCATACCCAAAATTATAATCCTCAGTCATTGATTGACGGTGATATAGACGTCATGTCGGCCTATATTACTGACCAGCCATTTGAGCTACAACAACAAGGCGTTCAAATCAATATCATCAGCCCACAAAACTATGGCTTTGATTTCTACGGAGATGTTTTATATACCAGTCAGGCAGAAATTGACAACCATCCTGATCGCGCAGAGCGCTTTCGACGAGCATCACTGAAGGGTTGGAGATATGCATTAGACCATCCAGAAGAACTCATTCAACTCATCAAAAGCCAGTATGGCAGCAACGCATCACTTGAGCGCCTTCGTTATGAAGCCAGAGAAACTCGAAAACTAATATTACCTGACGTTATTCCCTTGGGTAACATTGAAGTCACTCGATTAATACGTTTGATGAATATGTACAGCAGAGTAAGTTCGGCCGAAGTTATGAGTGACTTTGCTTTAGAAAACTTTATTTTTAATAATACGTCCTCACTCTTATTCTCAGCAGAAGAGCAAGTCTGGTTGGACAAACATCCTGTTATCCGTATTGGCATCGACCGTGATTTTGCACCTTATGAATGGGTCAATCAATATGGAAACTATCTCGGCCTGGCCGCAGACTATATGCGCTTACTCGAATTACGTCTTGGGGTGCGTTTTGAAATCATCGATGACAAACCCTGGCATGAAATTCAGGCCATGGCCGAACGCGGCGAACTGGATCTATTATCTTGTTTAAACAGCTCGCCTGAACGAGCGCAATATCTGCATTTTACTCACCCTTATGTCAATAATCCGATTGTCATCATCAATGCTAATCGTAACGGTTATGTAGGCACCTTAGAAAACCTTAACGGTAAAACTGTAGCAATAGAAAATGGCTATTTCACCCATGAAAATCTAGTTGCCCATTATCCAAAAATA
>ENA-OSET01005895-OSET01005895.1-sediment-metagenome-genome-assembly--contig:-NODE-5895-length-10175-cov-16.855120_pt1 | contig 10175 bp, 11 predicted proteins | sample MGYA00237882_ERZ534229 | MGnify/ENA primary metagenome ERZ534229 (study PRJEB26408, sample SAMN06266212) | sediment metagenome | isolation source: Hudson Canyon methane seep mesocosm | place...
GTTCTGTCCCTGTTGCTGTTATGGATATATTCGCAGCTCGCTCAAAAGCACGTATTGCGTCCATCTCATGATCCAGCCCCCATTGCATCGCTTCATTCACAAAAGATGATTTAACGGTATCGGTTAATAGCTCTACCGCTTTCTCTGTTGCGTAGGTTATGCCACCTGCTGGTAATTCTGCTTTATTCGGGTAAGTCAGCAAGCGATAGAATTCACTGGCAGTAAATTTACCTAAGCGTTGCTGTAGCCAGGCTTGACGAATCTCTTCATTTGACTGAATAGGGGTTGCCTTTTGCAGCATATTGAGATCGACATTATGATTTAATAGGTTGTTCTCCAGAGCTTGATGACCATTCATGATGATTGCTCCTCTGTGATTGGTACTAAGGGGGTAATTTGCCAGCGACTTGAACTAAAGGCATTAGATCGGTTTTTAGCTGTGCCTAAATAAATGATGGCAATGGGGGTTAAGGTGGTATTTGGGATAATCTCACCTCGATGAATCGCATCACGAATATTGCCGACTAGTACACGGCTTGCATTAATGTAACGAGTGACGTTGCCATCACGTTGCTCCAGTAACATGACACATTCTAATGTTTTGACATCTCCAGTTTCCAGGTCAGGCACTTCATGATTACCAATACTATGCACGTACACTCGCTTCTCTTCACCTGTTTCACTTGGACTCCAGTATTCAATGGTTAATGGTACGAAATGCTTTTGGTGCTGAGTTAAGGTGGGTAAGTTAGATTGTGTTGCTAACTGTGCCTGTTGTATTTGCTCAGGGTTATAAGTTGTTATTTCATTATTGAGTGTTGTCATTTTATTATTCCTGTTATTGAGGTTTAAGCAGCTACATAAGAAGCGTAAGATTCGATTGCGTCTTGCTTTAAATCGGTGAGAATTTCAGCTTCAATATCACGGATGGTCAGTTCACTGAGTAAAACATACACACTAATTTCAGCAGCCCAGATATCGGTAATATCAATCTGTTGGTCCCAAATGTCATATTCGATACGGAAAGTATCCTCATCGTTGAGCTTAAGTTCGATGGATAGGTGTTGTTGATTGGTTAATTTAAAATTGAACATAATGGTTTACCTTTTCGTTAAACATAAAAAAGCCCCTGATTCTTTTGAATACAGGAGCTATGTGATGTGACGCAACGTTAATGGTGTAGCGTCATGATGATAATATGTGAATGAAAAATCGTTGATTTCGATTCTTAGCCAATAGCAACTTAGGTTTTATTTATTTGTTCATGTATGCCCCGTCTTTGGGACGGGTCATAAGCGATAACGAAATGATAATAAGAGAGCAAAAAACAAATAAGCTACCAAAAATTAAATCTAGCAGTTTGATTTCAAATGTAACATTTATGAAAAACGGATAGATTATTAATAGCTACCTCCCTAAGACTAATATCACAACAGGAGACTTTTTAATGCTTTTTAAAAAATAAAGTAAACGAAGAACACAAATTACTATAGATAGCATTACAATTCAATAAGTTGGAGGGGGAAAAGTGCATATAAATATATTTATATGCACTTTTCCCCCTCTGATAGGATATAATTATTCTTTAATTTCTTTACATCCATCAGCATTGAAAATATTCTTATTGTGGCAAACTATATAAATTTTACTTTATTTACCTCTCGTCATTTATTGTGTAAGTCTTACTCGAAAGAGGAAGACGGCACTATTTATACCAAGTCTCATTTTGATGTTAACAATGCGACAGCTGAAATTATATCGATAGAATTTTCGGGATTATTCGCTTTTTTAAAAGCTCGATCTTATCGAGAAGCGATTACATCAGGAGTATTTAATAAAAATCGTTATGGAACAAAAGTGCGCTGTGTTCACAAGCACTTGAAAACACCCCGTACTATTTCCAGAAGCCAAGAGGACATTAATCATAACCATAACGAGGGAAATGGCTTAGTTATCTTAGATATTGATATGCCAGAGACAGGCGCGATTATTAAATCTGATGACTTGTATACTTTATTATGTAAAATTATCCCAGACTTTAATCAAGTAGCTTGTTTAGCAATAGGCTCCAGTTCATCAAGGATAGAGGGCTTAGATAAAGCAGGTTATCGCGTTTACTTTGCTACCCAGCATCCTCAGTCAATCCCTGGTTTTATGGAATGGCTTAATAAACAGCTATGGTTACAGGGTGCAGGCACTATACAGCTTAGTAAATCCGGTGGGTTGATACTACGTAGCATTATTGATTCTGCAATGGCGTCCGCACATCAGCTTGATTTTGTGGGTACACCGCATGTGACAGACGGTATTTTCTTAAAAGAACCCTTTTGTAAAACATACGGACAAGGGACTATTTTATTTGATTGTGCTAAATATACCCAGCTCACAAAAGCAGAGGAACAGCGTTATTTAAATAGAGTACAGAATAAAAAGAAATCACTACGCGCCTTGTCTATTAAAAAGGAACAAGCCTTTGATGCTCAACAACGACAATTATCATTAGATCCTGATCGATATGATAAAGAAAGTCAGCCCATCATTTTTAAACAGGGTATTGCTGAATTGCAAGCGGTTCATCTACTCCATTTTCAGGAAAAACCACCAATAACTGTCGGTGAACTATTAAAAAATATGGCTGAATACGATGAATGTAGTCTAGCAGATCCTGTTGCTGGACTCGATTATCCGAGTGGCACTCGTTGTGCTAAATTTTATGCGAATCAGCACCAAGGTAAAGAAAAACCGACGATTCACTCTCATGCTTATTATGGTGTGCAGTATTTTTTAAATTCCCCGCCTAAAAATTTGTATACAGAACAAGATACCTTAATTAATATCGAGGCGAAAAAAAAGTTAGAGGTATTGATAGAGCAGGTATTTAATAGAGCATTGGATTATAAACAAGGTAGATTGCCTAACTATGTTAATAACAATGCTTCAGGTATTCGTAATACAGTTATTAAAGCATCATTAGGGCTGGGTAAAACAACCGGTGTGTTTGACGTGGCTAGAAAGTTAAAAGCAGAAAATAAATCAATTTTTATCCATTTATATGTGCCTAATCATAAGGTTGCTAATGATATTTATAATAAACAGACAAATTATGAGCAGCAGTCAGGGGAATCTAAGTATGCACTCAATATAGGTATTCAAAAAGGGCGTAGTCAGGAAAATTGCTTAAAATATGATCAAGTTTCAAAAATAAAGCAAGGGGCTATTCTCAGTGCATTTTGTGATAATGGTGAAGAGCAATGTGAACATATTGAAAACTGTACTTATATCCAACAATTTAAACAGGCTAATAATTTAGACATTATTATTTTGGCGCATAGCTATTTAGCGTTACATCAGAATAAATTTGAAAAACGTAAACCTGATATTGTTGTGATTGATGAGAAATTCTACCCTATCTTGATTAAATCAACAGCCTATCTAGCGACTGATTTAAAAGGCATTTTACCTTCTGAAAGCCTAACAGGGCTAGAGGCTGCTTTCAAAGCAAAACCACAAACTGGTAACGCGTTTAAGGCTGTTTTATCGAAATACTGGCATGCTTTAGAAGAAACGGTTTTATTAGAAGAATCTCATTGCTCAGAAATCAACAAATTACTTGAATTTACACAAACCTACAAGAGCTTAAAGCAGACGAATACGATTAAGCCATCGGATAGTAAAACTAGCGTGAATCAAAAGCAGACTATTTTATTGGGTTTTTCAGCTAAGGCATACCAGCTTGCTGAGTATTTACTCGATATACTAAGAAGAAGAGTAGGCTATCATTTTCTATTTAACCATATAAGCTATTTAGAAAGTGATGATGCCATATATATTCATAATGTAGCGACTTTCAATTTTGAGCTTAAAAGAGCCGAGATTAATAGATTGGATAGTTTTATTGTGAATAAGGTCCCGATCCTTTGTTTAGATGCAACGGCTAATAAAGCGATTAGTCAATGTGTATTAGGTAGTGATATTGAACTTGACTATATAGAAGTGCATGCTCAACGAAATTTATATGTGACTCAATGCCATACTAAGATTTTAAGTTGTCTTGAGTTAAATAATCCTAAGAAAAAAGTTAAGCAACAAGCGATTGATATTATTAATCGCACAGCTAAAACTAACGAGGCTGTTTATGCAGGACGTACCTTAGTAGTCACTTATTTAGCATTACATAATGATGATGAATTTATGAAGGCATTATTACCCTGCATTGACGTTGAACATTTTGGTAATATTCGTGGTTTAGATTGTTATAAAAATCATCATATCATCCTGTTAGGGCGTCTTCAGCCTAATTCAGATGCGGCTATATTAGAAGCCTTTAGCTTATTCGGGCATGCATCACGCGAGTATCAAAAAGGTGAGCATAAAAACTTCACAGATAAGACCGATTATAGCTTTGAAAACCAAGCTGTTAATTACCTAAAAATAGGGCAAGGCAAAGGACGTTATTTTAATAACTCATCCTTCCATCAAGTTATGGATCAAATGCGAGAATCTGAGTCTATTCAAGCCATTGCAAGGGGGAGAGATATTTGGTCTGAGAAACGTAAGCAAGTTTTAATACTGGATTCATTAGCCTTAGATGTACCGGTTGATCGTGTTGTATCATGGGCTGAATTAACACCTAAAAATCAGCAACAACGTTTAATTAACTTCTTTGAATCACATCAAGGCATTTTAATCCACTCACCTCGTTTACTAAACAAAATTAAGGCTGATATTAGTGAAGCTCAGTGGAAAGACGCATTATCAGCAGATACTGAATATTATACCTATCCAATGGGCCTATATGAAACGAGACCGCCTGATAATGTTCAGACTGAAGCCTATTATCAGCCTAGCAATATTAAAGTGATGACTTTTTATTTAAAAGGCAAAGCAAATCAATATAAAGTGACTTATGATGGAAAAAGACAGACCGAAGCCAGTACTATTCAATGGATAGAGCAATATTGTGGTAAGATAAAAATGTTTTAAACGACACTGTAAGTTAAAAATTTACTTATACTTTGAGAATCCCGTCATTATATTAATACTCAAATTATTGAGTACTATCGAGATTTGAAAGATTGTAATAAAGGTTAAAGATGACACTGACAAATTTAGGAATCCTCTTGATCATTCCTATTTTATTGATGATCAATGAACGACAAAACACAAATAGAGATGAGGCAATAAAAAAAATACATACGATGGCCGTTAATAAATGTTCACAAACACTGGCTAATGACCTTGACGTGTTAAAGACAACAATTAATCAATCTGTAGCACCTGGTAAGAACCTACAATTGATTCATGAAAAACATAGAAATTGTCTAAATTTAATCAGCTTTTAATGTGAAAATATATTTTTAATAAATTGGCCGAAGATAGAAATATAATTTGCCGACCCCTCTTAAATTGAACGGTAGATTTTAGAAACTTATCGACATTATGAGTTGTGAGCTATTTATTATTCTGCCATAACGATTACTATTTCTTCCCATAAAGGAAGGCTAAACAATGACAGAAGAAAAACAAAAAAAATTATCGAAAGCAGAACATAAACGTTTCATTAATCGAGAGGGGGGTAAATTACTTAAAATGGTCTTTAGAGAACTATATCCAAACTGTTTTATTAAAAATTATGATAATACACATTAATAATATTGCACATTGCGACTTAAATTTACTGGAAAGTACGGATACGGTTAATTTAGATAATATAAAAAAATCCTGTTTTCAGGCTAAAAAATTATTAGCAGGCCTCGTGTATGATATGTCATCACTCGAAGGTAATCCGTTTACCTTTCCAGAAGTACAGACATTATTAGAAGGAGTAACTGTTGGTGGTCATCGATTATCAGATCAAGAACAAGTTTTAAACTTAAAAAATTCATGGCACTATATTATCAAGCAGGTATCAAATTCTGAATTCAAATTAACAAAAGATTTTTTTTGTGGCCTCCATGCTCTTGTTGCAAAAAATGAAGCATTATCATGGGGAGAATTTAGAGATGGTGCGGTTAGTATTTCGGGGACTGATTATAAACCCCCTAAGCATTCAATGCTTGATGTGCTTTATAGTGAGATGTTAGAGGATTTAGAAAAAGTAGACAATAAAGTCTATCAAGCGGCATTATTTTTTTTATCAGCGAGCCGCACCCAATTTTTTTATGATGGAAATAAAAGAACCAGCCGATTAATGATGAATGGTATTTTAATGGCACATGGTTATGAGCCTATTTTAATTCCCATAAAAAAACAACTAGAATTTAATACTAATATGCTTATTTTTTATGAATCGGGTAATGCAACAGCAATGATAAATTTTCTAATGACCTGTCAACCTAATGCTGGTTAATGTCTTAATTATTTAGGACAAAAATTAAGCTAATTATCATGCTGTCAATAAAGTATACCCTATTGATATTAACATGAAACCCCTTAATAATCTATCACTAGACTTATCAATAGTATTTTGATAGCATATTATCATTAAGTCTAAAATATATTGATAGGAAAAAGCATGGCTTTAGTCGGATATGCACGTGTCAGTAGCATAGAACAAAATTATGAACTTCAAGTCGAATCATTAAAGAAATCAGGGTGTACTGAGATATTTAGTGAAAAGATCAGTGGAACCAAAATTGACCGCCCAGAACTGATTGCCTGTCTTAAATATTTACGCAAAGGCGATACCTTAGTTGTAACACGTATTGATCGTTTAGCGCGTAGTCTGAGAGATTTACAAAACTTAGTACATGACTTAAAAAATGAATCTATAGAGCTTAAAGCAATTGAGCAGCCAATCGATACAAGCAATGCTGCTGGAAAAGCTTTTTTAGATATGCTGGGTGTATTTGCTGAATTTGAAATTAACCTCAGAAAAGAACGTCAGCTCGAAGGTATCTCCAAAGCTAAACAAGAGGGGAAGTATAAAGGACGCAAACCAACCGCTAGAGCTAAATCAGAACAAATATACGCATTAATACAGCAGGGAAAAACTAGGCAAGAAGTTGCAGATAAGTTAGGCATTGGCGTGGCTAGTGTTTATCGTGTATTAAAAAATAAGGATAGAACAATCATTAACCATTGACGAACCCTATTTTTTTTCTTTACATTAACTCCCTATTAGGGAGAATATTAAGTTATGCGTGTCATTGCTAAAAGTACGTTAAAGAAATTTTGGGAAATGCCTGCTTATAGTGATTCTCAAACGCCAATAGAAAGTTGGTATGAAGAAGCTATAAACGCAAACTGGAATACACCCCAAGCTATAAAAAGACAATATGCAAATTCAAGTATCTGTAAAAATAATAGGGTTGTCTTTAATATTGGTGGTAATAAATACCGATTAATTGTTGAAATACAATATCAAGCCAGTATTGTTTGGGTTAAATTTGTGGGAACATATCCCCAATACGATAAAATAAATGTTGAGGATGTAAATGAATATTAAGCCCATTCGTAATGACTGTGATTTGCAAAACAGTTTTCGTCAATTAGAACAAGTGTTCCAAGCAAAATCTGGCACTAAAGAAGCGGATGATAGGGAGGTTTTAGTGACTTTAATCGAAGCCTATGAAAATAAATATTACCCTATTTTGCCTCCTGATCCAGTGGATGCCATTAAATTTAGAATGGAGCAACAAGGGTTAAAGTCACGAGATTTAGAGCAATATATTGGAAGTAGTGGCCGAGTATCAGACATTATAAATCGTAAGCGTCCCTTAAGTTTAAAAATGATTAAGTCATTACATAAAAATTTACATATACCTTATGAAAGTCTATTAGCAGAAGTACATTATGAGTAAATATGGGCTTCCCGGCTTGTAAGCGTTCACCTACCCTCTAGGAATTTGCAATAAATCACAAATTACTAGAAAATGGCAACCATGCAATTCGATTTCAACCAACCTTCACCAGAACCTGAAACACTTAAAGACGCGTGTAAAATTATTAATGCGTTATGGGATCATTTTGCTGGATTTCAAAAAAACGAATTGGCTTTAATTGCGAAAATAACAAATTTAGAGGAAAAACTAAATACCAATTCGACTAATTCGTCAAAATCTCCTTCTTCCGATTTATTTAAAAGTAAAAAACCTAAAAAGAAATACCATGGAGCAGGCAAAAATAAAGCCTTGAAACAAGGTGCGCAAAAAGGTCATAAAGGTACAGGACGTAAGTTGTTACCCCCTGAAAAAATTGATGCTATCGTGGTTTGCTTACCTAAATTGACCTGTGAATGTGGTGGTCATATCAAGGCCAATCGAGAAAAAATTAAACGTCACCAACAATATGAATTGCCTAAAATAAGACCAATTGTGACTGAATATAAGCAAGTCTATGGTGCTTGTAATGCTTGTGGAACAACGCATTGTGGTGAATTGCCTCTGGGTGTTTCTAATTCTTTATTAGCTCCAAGAGCAACTGCGACTATCGCCATTTTTACGGGTGATTATCGTTTGGGGAAACGCCCCACGCAGCGAGTTTTTAATGATATGTTTAATCTGCCTATCAGCCTTGGAACCATTTCCAATGCAGAAAAAACGGTGAGTGCTGCTTTGAAGTCACCCGTTGAAGAAACTAAAGTTTACATTCAAGAATATAAAGGTCCTGTAAACGCCGATGAAACCAGTCATAAACAACAAGGTGATAAAATGTGGATGTGGCTGGCAGCAACGATGCTGGTTGCCGTGTTTATCATTCGCACGACACGCTCTGCGCAATCTGCAAAAGATCTATTAGGTGAAGATTTTGCTGGTATTTTAACTACTGATCGATACGCCTCTTACAACTGGATTAAAAGTACTTGTAGACAGTTTTGTTGGGCACATTTAAAACGTGATATGCAGAAAATATCAGAACGCAGTGGCCGCGCAGGCCAGATTGGTGATGAGATTTTAGATTATATCAAGCGCATGTTTCGTTTATGGCATCGACATAAAGATGAAGAAATCAACCGCAAAACCTTTCAAGCTGCGATGAAACCTATTCGTGAAAATATAGAACGTTTGTTGGCCGAAGGCACAACATGTGGTCATAAAAAAACTGAAAATTCCTGCGCTTTCATTCTCAAAGACAAAGAATCATTATGGACTTTTGTTGATATTAAAGGCATAGAGCCAACAAATAATTTTGCAGAGCAATTGATTCGCTTCTATGTTTTGTGGCGCAAGAGTAGTTTTGGCACTCAATCCGAACGTGGTAATCTATTTGTTGAACGAATGATGACTACAACGACAACTTGTAAACTGCAAAAGCGTAACCGCTACGACTACATTACATCAGCAGTCACGGCACACCTGAAAAATGAGCCTGTCCCTTCTTTACTTCCCACCGAAGAAGCAGTTGAAGTTAAATTAGCAGCTTAAATTGTAGGGGGGTAGGTGAACGCTTACGAATAAAATAATGTTTATTTTATAAATCATTAGTATTATTAAGGAGAAGTAGTTATGAAACCATATTTAAAATTAACGGCATCATTTGCAGCATCAATGTTCATGCTGGGTAATGTTTATGCTGAGCGTATGATTGTATCGTTTGACTCAAATGGAGTGGAGTTAAAAAAAGGGTTGGATGTTAAAGTTCAAGGTAAAGGATGGTTTGCTGTAGAGTTGGATGCTCCTGGTAAAAGTGAAATAAGAAATATAAAGGGTTTTAAGTCAATGGAAGTGGATGCCAAACGTTTTCCGCTTTCTTTGTATAACGATCATGTTAACCAAGATGACACAGAAGTAATACCTTATGCTGTGGTTCAATCACAAGCAAATCTATTTGCTTTAGGCGCTAACTCTAAAAAGGTTTGTATTATTGATTCTGGCTTAGATATTTCTAATCCTGATTTTGAATGGAATAATATTACAGGAGATAATGATACAGGTACAGGAAACTGGTATCAGAACGGCGGACCACATGGGACACATGTAGCAGGTACTATTGCTGCACTGGATAATGGTGCTGGTGTTGTCGGGATGGCACCAGGTGTTCCATTGCATATTATTAAAGTATTTAATCTTATTTAAAGTTTCATTTTTATATTTTTCGTTATAAAATTTTTCTTTTATTAAATCGTAAATTGTTATGACATAAGGCGATTTTTTTTTTAAGTAATATTTTTGATTAAAATAAGTAAAGTGAAAGATATTAGGGGTTTTATAATTATATATAAACTTTGTGTAAGC
>ENA-OSET01005896-OSET01005896.1-sediment-metagenome-genome-assembly--contig:-NODE-5896-length-10174-cov-2.233733_pt1 | contig 10174 bp, 11 predicted proteins | sample MGYA00237882_ERZ534229 | MGnify/ENA primary metagenome ERZ534229 (study PRJEB26408, sample SAMN06266212) | sediment metagenome | isolation source: Hudson Canyon methane seep mesocosm | place...
TAGTTGACGTACTCGACCAACATTGCCTAGAAGGTATTGCCACTGCCTTGTCCGAAAAAGGCTTGTGTGTACTACCCCACTTGCTCCCCAAAGCAGTGGCGACGTCTTTATCCGACTATGCTAAATCAGGGCATGCAAAATCAGCTGAAGGTTTTGGTTATTTTAGCGCGGGTGTTGGGCGTGGCGATGGTTTGCAACAAGATAAGCGTATTCGCAGTGATGAAATTCTTTGGATAGAAGGTCGAAACGAGTTTGAAGGTCTTTGGCTGGCTGGCATGGAGCGGCTACAGCGCTACCTTAATCGTCATTTGTATCTGGGTTTATGCTCATTCGAAAGTCACTTTGCTCACTATCCTCCAGGGGCGTTTTATGAAAAACATGTCGACGCCTTCAAAGGCCAATCCAACCGCGTAGTTTCTGTGGTGAGTTATTTGAATCCGGTGTGGCAGGGTGAATGGGGCGGCGAGTTATTGGTTTATCCCTGTGAGCAAGATACAGATCAAACGACCGATGCAATAACTGCCATACATCGGATTAAACCTGAACTCGGGACAACGGTCATTTTTTTGAGTGAGGGTTTCCCTCATGAGGTTTTACCTGCCACGCAAGATCGCTATAGTATTGCGGGTTGGTTTAGAGTCAATGATTCTAAACTTCTTTAGGGTCGCAATACTACGGACTTAGTCTTACTTTTTTACACTATTCATCAAGGAGTGATGATGCCGTTCCTAAAATGTTTTTTTGTCTTGACCTTATGCCTTAGTGCTCACTTATGTTTCGGAAGTACCACGGTACTGTTAGGTAAGAATTTCTGTTCTGCTAAACCGAAAGTTTGCGTGAAAGGCTCGGTCGATTTTGATTATTCGAAAGGGTGGTTGTCTTTTCATGGTCGAGTCGCGCAAACGAGAGCCGTGGGTGAACTGCGTATTCGTTTGTTAGGCAAAACGGCTAAGAAAAAGCGAGCAGCGAAAACCCTGATTGTCGATATTGAAGGTAAGTCATTCGATTTGGTTAAAGCCAAGGTGCGTGCTCAGCGTTGGCCGAGAGATACCGCTTGGCGTCTGGAATCGGTGACCTTTAAGGCTCGTAAGCCTTAAAGGTCGAGAGTTAACTATTAAGACAGCAAGGCAAACAGTTGCTCTAGCGTGACGCTCTCGCCCTGTTCTTTCGCGGTTACAAGCTGGCTAATACCGTGATTGATTGGTGCGGGTATTTTTGTCTCTTGCGCGAGGTCTGCCACGGCACCGTTTAGAAACTCGATCTCGGTTTTGCGTCCGGCTTGAATGTCTTCCCACATCGACGACCTCGCTTCCGGGTCGATAGCGATCATCTTTTTTGCCAGAGCTTCAAATAGCAGGTTGGGCAAGGCGAGCACGTAGGGTACTAGCGAAGGTTTAATCGCAGTGTACTGTATTAGATTGACGCCTGAAGCACTGGCGACTGCCAGCCATTCTTTCATCGCCCCGGCTAAAACTTTCCTGCAACGCCGATTTTGTAATTGTGTCTTTATCGGCAAGTCTGCAATAGCATTGATCGCATTATTGAGGTTCATCAGCAGTTTGCCATAAATGGCGGGGCGCATATCATCATAAAGCTCACATGGAAAACCTAGAGCCTCAAATTGTTGTTTTAGTGCCTTTGTTTCTGGGCAGCGTTGAAAAATCATCGCACCTTCGGTTCCGCGATGAAATGTTGCCTGCTCTTTACTGAGGACATTGAACGGGGTAATGCCTTGTAGCACTTTTTCTGGTGGCAGCTGCTCTGAAATAAGCTCCAGGCTTCCTAAGCCATTTTGCATAAAGATGAGTTTTGCGCCGCCTTGGCTGAGTTTCACCAAGTCCTCTTGGGCAGATATAAGGTGATGGCACTTGAGGGTTACCAGAACGATATCGAAGTGCATATTGGTATCGTCTGTCACCTCGGTAATCAGCCGGGATGGCATTAGCTGCTCATGCTGCCCTTCGAAATCCGTTAAAGTCAGACCTCCAGCCTGTTCAATCATGTCTTTGATGCGGGGGCGACAAATTAGCGTGACCTCATTGTCAGCCAATGATAGTAAGCCACCTAGATAACAACCGGTCGAACCGGCACCAAAAACAGCAATCTTCATGTCGAAAAATCTCGGTATACAAAGTCAGAGTCGATTCTAGATGAATTTGGGTGATCAATGCATGCCTTTATTGTCTGAGGCATGGCATGATGGTTTTCACTCAAGAAACAGTTCAATGAAAAGGGCAGCCTCCTTGTTTTTGTCGTGCGTTTAATAGTTTGTCTGGGCCCATTTTGCAGTAACTAAAAGCACCTTGATAGCTTGGATAGTAATTGACAAACCACCCGTCTGAAAACTTTTTTCTTCGCCATGGCTTATGAATACGGGAATAATTCTTCCAAAGTGAAATGCCCAAGTTAACGCATGTTTTGGAGAACCAGTTTGCAGGTTTAAAACCGAGGGATTTTAGCAGTTCTTTATCCCTCAAAAGCGCAATGATGCCACTTCTGACCATGCCGCGAGTCCATTGTGGAAAGTGTGCTTGCAGGCCTTCCATCATTCCTTGAGCAACGGCGGCGTTATCTTCATGGTAACTTTCGTGCTGCTGTCGATAGCTACGTTGCCAGATTTTCATCGCATCGTAGGTGCGAGGTAAATCAGAAATGTTCATGGCTTCGCCAGTTTTTAGAAGCTCTGTCACTAACGCACTTTTTTCGTTTGACGTGAGCGAGCGGCTGCCATGCTTCTCAATCCATTCAATAGGGAAAAAATATAAGCGAAGTAAGGTGTAAATATTATCCTCGTTAGAAATGGTGTAGTGACTATGCACCCAGTTAAGGTGGTCGATCATTTTTTGGCGTTCAGTGCTGCCTTCGGGGTTAAGGAATATGCCATAAAGGTTGGCTTTGGTATCGTCTAGGCGCTTGAGACCATGCTCTTCATATTGTCGCGTGCGGTGCAATAATTTCGAGATACTTGGAATGGCGAAGGTTTCAAATTGAGCCAACTCGCCGGCAATTATAAATTCGACCGGAAAGGTGTGTTCAACGATGTCTTGCATCAGTTCAAATGACGAGCTTGGTGCCATTTCAGCTGTCGTTGCGTTTGCAGTTGTTGCAGATGCCATGACGATAGATCCCCAAAAAATGGACGTATGTCCATTATCGTGATAAATCTACCAAAACCAATGGACAGATAAGTATTGCTGTCTGGTATTGGACATTTATGATCAAGTGTCTATTTTAGAATGATTTTTTTCTATTTTTTCCTGAGGAAATACTATGTCCCGAGCTAAAGATGCGATAAATGTTGCGTTTGTAACCTTGGTACAAACGCATGCTTATCAAGAGCTACAAGTGAGTCAAATCGTAAAGCTGGCGGGTGTTGCTCGGGCAACGTTTTATCTACATTTTTCGACAAAAGAAGAGCTTCTGCTCGCGTATATTGACGATATATTTCAGCGTTTTTATGATGATATTGAATCGAGCTTGGATGATATGTCGTCGTTTGATGAACGTTTAGCTGCAAAAATGTTTTCGCTCTACGAGGAAGAACGAGCGTTTAGTCAGCTGCTGACGCAAGCTGATGTACAAGCCAAATTCTATCGACGCTTTCAAGGGTACTTATCTCGCTTGTTTGGCAGAATTTTACGTAATGCTTCTGGCGTGAAGGTCGCGCAACATGAGCTACCTTACTTGATTGATTACTGTGCGGGCGGGTCATTGGCGCTGTTAGCGCGTTGGGTGGAAAATGACTTTCAACCCAGTGCCGAGGAGATGGGCGCCAGCTACTTTCGTATTACCATGAGTGGCATGTTAAATGTGCTCAAAGGCAGTGCATGAGTTTGTGCCATCTTGATCTAAATCAAATGAATCTTTATGTGTCAGATACGGGCAGTAGGTTCTTGAGTTAGATCAAGTTGAACGTTATACACCTTGCTTAAGATGCTATTCAGATGAATAACGTCCTAAGGGGGCATAATGCTTTTGAAAACAGTAAAAAATACGGTTCTTCCACTAAGCCTTGTTGGCATGATGTTTGGTGCCCAGGGCACCTTGGCCTATCAGGCTGGTGATATCATCGTTCGCGGTGGCGTGGCCGTTGTCGATCCCAATGAATCAAGTAGTCCGGTAGTGATTGATACCCTGGGTTTGGGTGCAACCACAACGACCGTTGGCGTAGGTTCCGATACGCAGTTGGGTCTGACCCTAAGTTACATGCTGAGTGATCATGTCAGTGTTGAGTTGTTGGCGTCGACACCGTTTACCCACGACATCTATGCCAACGGCGGCGCAACGCTAGCCGAAGCGACACAGTTACCGCCAACGCTGTCATGGAACTATTACTTTAATGACAGTCAGGCGAACTTTCAGCCCTACATTGGCGCAGGCATTAACTACACAATTTTCTTTGATGAAAGTGTCAATTCAAACTTGAACGATGCGACTTTGTCCGCGCTCGTTGAACAGGCGACGGGTGGCGCACTTGCTGGTGCAATATCAAATTCCAGCGGAACCAGTATCGATCTGGAAAACTCGCTTGGCCTAGCTATACAGTTTGGTTTTGATTATGGGCTGACGGAAAACATAGCACTTAATGTCGCCTATTGGCGTATTAATCTTGATACCGAAGCAGAAATTACAACCACCGCAGATGTGGCCAGTGTCGGTACGGCTGTGCCGATTACAACACATGTCGATGTTGATATTGACCCTTCCGTTTATATGGTAGGTGTTTCGTATAAATTTTAAACGAGAGGTCCAAAACGAGTCGTTTAAATTCGTAGGCAAAGAAACCAGCGCTCAATAGTGCTGGTTTTTTTGATAGATGAATGAAAATTCACATCGCTACCGTTATGCTTGGAAGTCTAACGATACAAATACCCACCTAAACCAAATAGTTGATGAAGATCTAAGTTATGGCGAGCGAATCTGAAGTAATGCAACGTAGTGATAGTCAGTGTGAATTGTGTAAAGGACGGGAGGCTCTAACTGTTTATGTCTTGCCGGAATCAACAGCGCAAGCGGACCCGGAAATACTGGTTTGCGGTACCTGCCACGAGCAAATCAATACACCTGAAAATACTGATGTCAATCATTGGCGCTGTCTGAACGATTGCATGTGGAGTCCGGTGCCAGCGGTTCAGGTGATGTCTTGGCGGATGTTGAAGCGTCTGGAAAATGAAAGTTGGGCACAAGATCAGCTAGAAATGTTGTATCTGGATGATGAGCTTAAAGCATGGGCAGAAGCCGGAGTTGAAGAAGAGCTTGTTGATGAATCGCCGACAAAAGATGCCAATGGTGCAACGCTTAAGGCTGGTGACAGCGTAACTATCATTAAAGACCTTGATGTTAAGGGCGCAGGCTTTGTCGCTAAACGCGGTACTGCCGTGCGGAATATCTCGCTAACGAGCAATCCTGAGCACATCGAAGGGCGTGTCAATGGCACCCGTATTGTGATCATTGCGGAGTATGTGAAGAAGAACTAGTCCTGTCTTTGGCGCTCCGTGTTACTCAATTACCGCCGCAGATTTTATTTGAGCCCATACCTGTTTATCAACTTTGAGTTGCATCAGGTGGGCTGACTTTGCGGTTATCTTTGCCAGAATAGGCGTCTTGCCTGTATCAGAGCCAAGCAAGGCTTTGACGGTATAGATGGCTGGGTGCTGGCTGGGTACAACTTCAACAATTGTTGCGGGGAGACTATTTAATATACTCTGCTCACTATCCGGTTCAGTACCCGTACTGCGATTCGGATGAGAACAAAAGCTGATATCGCGCGCGAGTAGTCGTAGCCTTATTTTCTGGCCAAGGCGCTCGCCTTGGTCTTTCAGCCATATCTTCCCGCCATTAAAATCGGCGCGTAATAAATGCCATTCGGGATCTTTTTCACCCACGCAAGCTTCGATGACCACTCCGGCTTCATCCTCTTCATTAACGGCAAGCTCGCTTTGAGCCAAAACCTCCGTAATCGGACCCTGTTGTATCACCTTGCCTTTCTTTATTAGCACCAGTTGATTTGCGACTCTGGCAAGCTCGTTGATTGAGTGGCTCACATAAAGTGTAGGGATATTGAAGTGCGAACCAAGTTGCTCCAAATAAGGCAGAATAGTGCGCTTACTGTCCGTATCCAATGCGGATAGGGGCTCGTCTAGTAATAACAGCTTCGGACTGGCCGCTAAAGCACGCGCAATAGCGACACGTTGCTTCTCACCTCCCGAAAGTAAGGGTATCTTTTGATTTAATAGCGGTGCCAGATTCAGCCATTCAACTACGTGTTCCAGTTCGACTTTACGTTGTGGTTTTGGGGTGCGTTTATAGCCATATAGAAGATTGCCTTTAACGCTCAGGTGTGGAAAGAGCGCTGGCGTTTGATGTACGTAGGCGAGCTCTCGCTGGTGGCTTGGCATAAAGTGGTGCTGGCTCTGCCAAGAGTCACCATTTATGCCGCAACTGCCGTTGGCGCGGTGTAGGCCGGCAATGCATCTGAGTAACGTGGTTTTTCCGCTCCCTGAAGGGCCATAAATTCCCGTGATGCCTGCTGAAGGCAAAGTCAAGTCCACCTTTAACTCAAAGTCTTTTAGTGGTGTGGTGAGTGCGATATTAAGCGTCATCGGCGCGTCGATCGATGATTGAAGTGGTACAGCGCATAGAGCACTGAAAAGGCGAACACCAGCATGCCACCCGCTAACCAATGCGCTTGTTGATATTCGAGTGCCTCGACATGATCGTACATCGCAATTGAAAGCACCTGTGTTTCGCCGGGAATGTTGCCGCCAATCATTAATACCACACCAAATTCACCCACCGTATGCGCAAAGGATAAGACCGCTGCGCTTAAAAAACCTGGCCGGGCAAGAGGAATGATGACCGAAAAAAAACGATCTAAAGGCTTGGCGCGCAACGTAGACGCCGCCTCTATCAATTGTTTATCGATAGCAGAAAACGCGTTATGTAAGGGCTGTACGGCAAAAGGCAGTGAATAAAAGATAGAGCCAATCAAGAGCCCTGAAAATGAAAACACCAAAGGGCCTAAGCCAAGCTGCTCCGAGAGTGTACCCAAGGGTCCATTCGGGCCAAGCATAATGAGTAAATAAAAACCGAGTACGGTAGGCGGTAAAATTAAGGGCAGGGTGGTGAGGGTTTCGACCAGTCGTTTTGACCAATGCTGGGAACGTGACAGCCACCAGGCAATCGGTGTGGCGATGACCAGCAAACATATCATTGTTAAGCTAGCGAGCTTGAGGGTCAGGAATACGGGTTGCCAATCGAAAGTCATATAGAGATCGTGAGGTATCTGCCAATTAAGGAGCGTCAGCTAGTTAAGTGTTTTAATGGCTATCAAGGGTATAACCATATCTCAAAATAATCTCCCGTGCTTGTGCTTGTTGTAGATATTCGAACAACACGATTGCCGCAATGTGACCATTTCCCTTGTTAAGCAGTACCGCTTGCTGTGCGATGGGTTCGTAGTAGTGCTTGGGAATAGTCAGCCAGCTCGAAGGTGGTGCATCATAAGCGATCAGCTGCGACACCGCGACTAAACCCAACTTACTACTGCCTGTAGCCACAAACTGAAAAGCTTGTGAGACCGATTGACCGAAAACTTTCTTGAACGAAATGCCTTCTTTTTCCAGTTGAGATAGCACTTGTTCAGCTGCTCTACCGTAAGGGGCGAGCTTGGACTTGGCTAAGGCCAGCCTGCTGCCACTGAGTGAGGGTAGTGTCGCGAGTGTCAACGTTGAGTGCTGGGCCGAGGATTGAAGTGAGGCTTGATATGAAGGATACCATAATGCCAAGGTGCCCTTTGCGTAGGTGAAGTGTGAACCGGGCAGTGAAAGCCCTTCAAGCTCGGTCCTTTCCGCCGTCTGAGTGTCCGCCGCGAGAAACACGTGATAGGGCGCGCCGTACTTTATTTGCGCAAACAGCTTTCCTGTCGAAGCATAACTAGCTTTTACCTTGTGGCCTGTTGCGCCTTCAAATGCAGCGAAAATTTCTTTTGCCGCATGGCTAAAGTTACTTGCCACCGCCGCGTGTGTGGTCTGTGCAAATACATTGGAGGCCAAACATGGTAGGCAGAATATTAGACACAAATAGCGAAAACTTCGGTAGAGCATAAGGCATCGGACGATAAAGAGTAGAACGGTTATTGGACGTAATAATGCAGCGCTTTGCAAATCCGATTTCTTTGTCGTGGGCCCTCGCTTATAATGCGCCGAATTCATAGTTAATTTGGCTACTAGTTAACCTGACTTTTAGCTGACCCGAATTCTAGTTAACACTGCAAAGCTGAGTCGGTAACGTTTCAATATGCTAAAAGTTTTTGTCATTAATCTAGCAAGTTCCGATGTGCGGCGAAATAAGGTCATTAAACGGCTAAAAGCGCTTGGCGTCGATTTTGAGATTTTTGAGGCTGTAGACGGACGTCAAGACCCTCACCCTTTGTTTGATCGGTATGATGATCAAAAACGAAAACTATATCGGCGTAAAAAATTAGCGGGTGGAGAGCTTGGCTGCTTTGCTTCGCATTATTTATTGTGGGAAAAATGCGCTGAATTGAATCAGCCGATAGTAGTGATGGAAGATGATGTCTATGTTGCGAACAATTTCGGCGAAGCCGTTACTGTCGCACAGGATGAAATAGAGACTCTACGTTATATTCGCTTGGCAGGCACTAGCTTGCACCGCCGCCCCTATAAAACTTTACGCAAAATACAGCAGTTTGATTTGGTTGATCATATTCGTGGACCTTCAGGTACCTTGTGTTATGTCCTTCATCCCGAGGCTGCGAAATCATTGATAGATAATGCGAGTCGTTGGTTTGTCGCCGTGGATGACTATATGGATCGTTACTGGGGGCATGGCGTCGACTGTTATAGTCTTATGCCGTTCCCCGTGATGGTGGCCGACAACGGCAGTGATATTATCAGAAATCCCAAAGAAAAAATGTCTCTATGGGGAAAGGTGAGATTGGAACTTTTTGGTCGTTTGGAACGAATTAGGCGAGCAGTTTATCGCCTGTGTAAATGGAATATTTAGAGGGCAGTGTAAGTGAGAAAAGTTTACATACGCTTTAGATCGACAGGTCGTATAGGCGGGCCGACAACATTTATGAGAAATCTGCAGCGTGAACTTGATAACCTTGGTTATAAGTACACTAAATATACTTTAGGTGCCAAAAGTATATTTTTTCCAGTCTCTATCAAGGAGTCAAAAATAAAAATAGTTAAGTTTTTAGGTGGCAAAGTTATTCAACGTCTGGATGGCATTCATATAAATAATAGGGATTTAAACCATGAAATGGAAAAGGTATACAAGGAATATACTGATTTTTATATTTTTCAAAGTGATTTTTCCAGGAAAATGGCGTTTAAGTATTTTGGAGAGGTTCCAAAAGAAAAATATGCACTCATTGTGAATGGTGCAAATACAGAGGTATTTTATCCGTGCACTACGCAGGATAAATCATCAAAGATAAAATTAGTCACAAGTGGAAACTTCCGTTCACCACTAATGGTTATGCCCATTTTAGATGTTTTAGATTCTCTGAACGCTTCGGGTTTTAATGTCGAATTGACACTTCTTGGCCCGATCAACCTTGATCAGCAACGGCAGGAAATTCTTTCGAAAGAGTATGTGATACATAAGATTATAGATGACCAGGGTGAACTGGCTGATGAGCTAAGGGCTCATGATATTTTTCTATATACTTATTATAATGCAGCCTGCCCAAATTCCGTTATTGAGGCCGTGTGTTGCGGGCTTCCTGTTGTCGGTTATGATTCGGGTTCAATGAAAGAACTTTGCTCTTTCAATAAGGAATTATTGGCTTTCGTATCAGACGAGATAGTGCACGATGCTACAAAGTATGATTCTGATAAATTAAAAGAAAAGCTGCTGTTATGTATCGATCAGTTTGAATATTTTAAGAAAAAGTCACTCCAGAACGCAAGTAAATACTCCATGATATCCTGTACTGAGCAGTATAAGGCGGTGTTTGACCGAATACAGCCTGAGCCAATTCTTAAATCAGTGTTTTCAAGGGCTTAGTGTTTTTTGGGGGGGTTAAAAATCAGCTTTACTGTTTGCCACTGATCACTTCCGTTTGAATAGGTGCTTGAGATATTGGATTTCATGGAGTTTACATAACCTCAAGCTGCAAGGTAGTGAAAAAGTATACCGAACA
>ENA-OSET01005897-OSET01005897.1-sediment-metagenome-genome-assembly--contig:-NODE-5897-length-10172-cov-12.390986_pt1 | contig 10172 bp, 8 predicted proteins | sample MGYA00237882_ERZ534229 | MGnify/ENA primary metagenome ERZ534229 (study PRJEB26408, sample SAMN06266212) | sediment metagenome | isolation source: Hudson Canyon methane seep mesocosm | place...
TTAGGATAAGATTCTTAAATAAAAATAAGCTTAGTAATCAAGGTTTGGTATTTTCTCATGAACAATCAATCTGTCGCATCCTTAACTACAAGTACAATAGGTGCAGAAAGTGTTATTTCTAATAGCATTACTGCCGCGAATATAGATATCCGGTATGCTGATCGTCCACTTAACGGCTTTTTTACCGAGTCTGAAAGAATAGCCTACCTAAAGCGCCATGGTAACCATGTGCTGTCTTTCTGCACAATGCAACCTGATATGCGATATTTTGACATGCCAGGCATTGGTTATATCAGCTACATGAAGAATTTCACTGGTAAACCTTTTACTCTTGGCGACCCTGTTTGCGCGCCAGAGCACATGGAACTCATTCTTAGCAAATTTCTTGCGCGTCACCCTAATACCGTTTTTTGTCAGGTTTCCAAACCGGTTATGCAATACCTTCATCAGCAGTACAAATATTATGGGACTCAGATGGGCTCACAATCTACGGTTGATTTGGAGAACTGGAACCTGAAAGGTAAAAAGAAGCAGGTTATTCGTACAGCTGTTAATCAGGCAAAGAAAAACGGTGTCGTTGTCCATGAATCGTTATGTGAAAACCAAAGCAAAGAAATTTCAGAAAAGTGGATTAAGACCCGTAAAGTAAAGGGCCAGGAAATTCGTTTTCTCATTCGCCCAATGAATATGACCTACACCGAAGGCGTTCGATATTTTTATGCCTATGTAGACGATAAGCCTGTCGGCTTTGTTTTCTTTGACCCAATCTATAAGAACAACGAAGTGGTTAGTTACGTCCCCAATATCTCACGATCCAGTGTCGAGTTTAACCAAGGCTTGTTCTATACCATTATGAGCCATGCCATGGACATATTTCAGGCTGAAGGTATAAAACGTTTAGATTTAGGATTCATCCCCGCAAGCATGGCAAAAGACGATGAAGCCCAAGAAAGTCTCTGGGTAAAAAAGGCTCTTCGACTATGCTATGAACATGCAGGTTTTATTTACAGCTTTAAAGGGATTGAATTTACCAAGTCACGATTCAGAGGACAGGTTGACCGCACTTATATCTGCCATAAGCGATCAATCCCTGCCTTTGATTTTTTTGGTATGTTCAATATTTTAAACGTATTCTAGAACTGCGAGCTACCAGGGGTGCGAGGAAAGGGAATAACGTCCCGAATATTCTCCATCCCAGTGATATAGCTAAGTAAACGCTCGAAACCAAGACCAAAACCCGCATGCGGCACAGAACCATAACGACGAAGATCCCGATACCACCACAGCGCATCATGGACTTCGTCCGCGTCAGCAAAATTAGCACCTAAACGTGCGTCCATAACATCAATACGATCCTCCCTTTGGCTTCCGCCAATAATTTCCCCAATGCCGGGTGCTAATACATCCATAGCGGCAACGGTTTCATTATCATCATTAAGTCGCATATAAAACGCTTTAATATCTTTTGGATAGTTCATGATGATCACAGGAGCACCTACATTCTCTTCTGCAAGGTAGCGTTCATGCTCTGACTGCAAATCGATCCCCCATTCCACTGGGTACTCAAACTTTTTACCGCAGCTTTTAAGAATTTTCACCGCTTCAGTGTAATCCATTCTAACAAACTGATTATCCACTACATTCTGTAAACGACTAATGGCCTCTTTGTTAATGCGTTCAGCAAAAAACGCCATATCATCTGCACGTTCGTCAAGTACTGCTTTGAAGAGGTATTTTAAGAAATCTTCAGCTAAGTCTGCATCATCATTCAGGTCAGCAAACGCAATTTCAGGCTCAACCATCCAAAATTCAGCCAAATGCCGGCTAGTATGAGAGTTTTCAGCTCGGAACGTTGGACCGAAGGTATAGACCTTTGACATAGCCAAACAATAAGCTTCAACATTTAATTGGCCTGAAACCGTTAGAAAGGTCTCTTTACCAAAAAAATCTTGCGAGTGATCGATAGCACCCGCATCAGTTTTTGGTGGATTAACCATATCCAGCGTACTGACTCTGAACATCTCCCCCGCGCCTTCACAGTCACTAGAGGTAAGAATAGGGGTGTTAACCCAGTGAAACTCACGTTCATGAAAATAACGGTGAATAGCATTAGCCAGAGACGTTCTCACTCGCGTAATCGCCCCAAAAGCATTGGTTCTGGGTCGCAAATGGGCAACAGATCGTAAATATTCAAAGGTGTGGCGTTTTTTTGCGATAGGATAGGTTTCCGGGTCATCGACCCAACCTACCACGTTAACATTCGTTGCTTGAACTTCGTATTTTTGTCCTTTGCCTTCAGACTCAACCAACTGCCCGGTCACAATAACGGAGCAACCAGCGCATAACTTAAGTACGTCTTGCTCATAGTTACTTAGTTCACTTGGAATAACGGCCTGCAAAGGGCTGAAACAACTTCCATCATGAACATGTAAAAAAGATATTCCTGCTTTAGAGTCTCTACGCGACCTGACCCACCCTCTAATAGTGACTTCGCTGCCCGCTGCAACCGTGTCCAAGAGTAACTGGTTAATTGAATGAATAGCCATACAGTAAGAGGTCCTATGCATTGAGAGAATTATGAATTAGTTCGATAGTAATTATGGATCTTCATAAAATCAAATTAAGCGGAACTTTTACAAAGTAAGCCTATACTGAAAAGGAATACTATAAATAGAATATCAGAATGAAATTCAGTACGCGCATTGCTCTATTCACACTTATTGCCAGCCTTGTTCCTCTATGTATTGCCATAGCGACAAGTCTTTGGCTGTCATCGTCGCAAACAATCAAATTAACAATGGAAAGCGCAGAAGCCGGACTAGCGACCCTGAGTAAAGATATCAATGGTTTTTTCCTAGCAAGGCAAAGTGAAATCAGCTTGCTAGCCTCACTCCCTGTATTAAAAGAACAACCCTTTGATAATGCCTTACCTTACTTAAAGAAAGAACTTGAACGCCAGCCCGGGCTTTATGAGAAATTTATTTTAGGTAAACCAAACGGACACTTTCTAAATACATCAGGTGGAAACCCTTACCAGGGAATGATTCGAACATTTAATGATAGTGAGCCAACGGCACGCCCAAAATCAATTAAAAAACGTGATTACTGGAAAAAAACCGTCGGCAAAAACAACACAGGCAACAGTATTAATTACACATCTAACCCGATGATCTCTTACACCACGGGTGTGAGACAAATTGTCGTTACAACAAGCATACTAAACAACAAAAACCAAACTAAAGGCTTAATCGGAGGAGCCTTACCTTGGAAGCTAGTTGAAACAAAACTCAATTTAGCTAAAGACCAAATATATGACAAATACCCTCATGCCCACCTTGCAATGATTGCGAGTGATGGTACCTACTGGTATCACTGGAATAAAAACAAGGTAATACAGGTATTACGAGACTTTGAAGGAAATATTGTAAGAACACCCTTTGGCGAAAAAGCATCACTATCAACGAATATTACCAACGAAATGAATAATGATCTAAAGCGGGTAGGTAAAAGGATGCTTGCTGGAGAATCAGGTTATCAAAAACTTTATAACGAGAATAATGATTTTGCTGTTTTTGCCCCTCTAGGCACTACAGGCTATTCACTCCTTCTGGTTGTACCAGAAAACGAAATCATGGCACCAGTAACAGAGTTAAAAAACCTGATGATTGGACTGCTTATGGTCGCAATAGCCCTTGTTATTCTAGTTTCATTTTTACTATCTAGGGAACTATCTGCTCCTGTTATTAACCTGAAAAAAGCAATACAGGACTTTGGTTCAAATGACCGCGACCAACTCAACATGAAGTCTGGACTTAAAGAGTTTGATGAACTGGTTGATGCATTTAAAGAAACGGCTGCAAGGGTCAGCGCTCATGAACGGACGCGTAGTGCCAAGCTACACAGTGCGTATAAAGAGCTTCTGATTGAAAAGGATAAAGCTGAAAAAGCCAATGAAGCTAAAAGCGATTTTTTAGCAAATATGAGTCACGAAATTCGAACACCAATGAATGCAATTACAGGTATGGCCAATTTATGCTTGCTGACTAAGCTAGATGGTACCCAAAAAGGCTATTTACATAAATTAAAGTCGGCTTCTGGTGCGTTGCTAAGTTTAATAAACGACATACTTGATTTTTCAAAAATTGAAGCCGGTAAGATGGAGGTTGAAAACGTACCTTTCAACCTTGATGAATTAATTGATAATTTAGCCGATATTGTGGTTATAAATACTGAAGCAAAGGGGATAGAGTTCATTATTCACTGTGATTCATCCACCCCCCTTTACCTGAAGGGTGATCCTCTTCGCATCAACCAGATACTTATTAATCTCTGCAGCAATGCCGTAAAATATACCGAACAAGGCGACATACTTGTATCTATTCGTCCACGAGAACAAGACCTATACCACGTTCTTCTAGAGATTAGTGTAAAAGACTCAGGGATAGGTATTCCAGAAAATAAGCTTCAACACCTTTTTGATGAATTTTATCAAACAGACGCATCCTCAACCCGAAAATACGGCGGCACAGGTTTGGGCTTGGCCATCAGTAAAAAACTTGTTGGTATTATGGGAGGAAACATTTCTGTTATTAGCAGCGAAGGAGAAGGTTCTGAATTTATTATTTCACTGCCGTTTGAAATATCAGAGCATAAGCAAATAGACGACCAAGAGTATATTAATGACCTCAACCAAAAACACATTCTATTTGCAGATAACAACCCTCACGCCCGTGAAATTTCCGGAAATTTGCTGACTCACTTTGGCTGTCAGGTTGATACTGCAGTTAGTGGCTGTGACATCTTAGCTAAGTGTGAAAAAAACACCTATGATTTGTTACTTCTAGGCTGGAACATGCCAGATATTGATGGCTTGGAAATATATCAACGCGTACAGGCACTATCAAAGAATCTACCCATCATAATTATGGCTAGCCCCTCTTGCTATGAAAAAATAAAAGCAAGTATCAATGACGTAGATAAGTACCCTTTTCTAACTAAACCAATAAGAAACTCCATGCTGTTTGATGCTATTACATCAGTTCTGCTTGAAGATGCTAAAACTTTAACCCCAGCCAAGAAAAGCAATGAACCTACTACCTTAGCCGATAAAATTTCAAAGAATCAACAAGACACACATATATTAGTAACCGACGATATATCGGTAAATCGAGAAATTGCCGAAATACTTCTTACAGAAGCAGGATTTAAAGTATCAACCGCAAATAATGGTCAGGAAGCGCTTGAAGCTTTAGATAAAGAAGCCTTTGATATGGTACTAATGGATGTACAAATGCCTGTAATGGATGGGTATGAAGCAACCAGGGAAATCAGAAAACAAGCTAGGTTTAAAGGTCTGCCCATTTTAGCCATGACCGCGAATGCAATGGTTGGAGATAGAGAGCAATGTATTGAAGCAGGCATGAACGATCACATTTCAAAACCGTTAGATATAGATGATATGTTAGCTAAAATTAGTCAATGGCTAAAGGCAGGGCGGGGAGGGAAGTAACCATTCACTACAGTGCCAATAAAGCACACGAAGTAAACAATTACTGTTTTTACTATCAGCTACTTACTACTTTACTGTTACCGTAATAACTTCAGAGGTAACAGGAGGGTTATGTGGAACATGTTTGTAGTCACCCAACACTAGCTGCAGAGTATGCTGACCAGGCTCAAGAGTAATCTCAGACTCAGTTTGCCCCCCTCCAAAATGCTTAACATTTGAACCAAGAGGCGCATTCATGTCTGGGATTTTACCATCGATCAAAAGGTGGTGGTGGCCCGTATTTGCTTTTTCGGTTCCCGCAGGCGCAACCCCCATCCCACTCAATCCGAATTGAACACTGAAAGTTTGACCAACAGTATCACCATCTTTAGGGCTTATAATATAAACCGATGCACCTTCTGGAGCCACTGACGGCTTCATATGCCCATGGCCGTCCGCAAGGGCAATAGGTGATGCTATTAATGATAGAGCAAGAGCAGACGCTGAAAGTGATTTTTTAAACATATTCATTCCTTTGTGTTTTTGGGATTGTTAATATTTCATATGAAAGTCTAATCATTGACTGCCCTTATGCAATATCTAAAAGTAGGTGCTTCAGAAATTAAACTTATATAACACCAGCATCCAGACTGGCAGCCATGGTTAACCCCAGCTCTTTACATTGAGAGATAAACTCTTCATCAAACTCTCCGCGGCAAAGTAAAGGTTCTTGCACCCAGCGCCATTTAAGGCCCGTTAGAATCGTTTCAAGCGCTCGTTTCGTGCCCGTGCCGTCATGTCCTGCTCGAATATAAACTGCCACAGGCAAACCTTGTTTTACTTCAAGTACAGGGTAATAAACACGATCAAAGAAATCTTTAAGCGCTCCGCTCATATAACCCAAGTTCTCAGTCGTACCCAAAATAATCGCATCAGCTGCTAGCACATCAGCCGCTGTAGCTCGCAGAGGTGGTATATGAGTGACCTCAACAGTCTCAATATCTTCATGTCGGGCACCTTTCAATACTGCATCAACCATTCTTTGGGTGTTAGGGGAAGGCGCATGGGCTACGATCAGAAGTTTCTTCTTTATGGACATAGTAACGGCCTATTAGTTGATCTATTCATTGACATCGTAGCTTCTGCCAGTAGGATGTTCCAGCTATTAAGGCTAATCTTATTTTCTGGGATCAAAGAGTAAAAATACATATGAAAAAATTCTGGGTCATTTTAACCATGCTACTGGCATTTACGCTAACAACAACCCACGTTGAAGCAAAGAAGTTTGGTGGCGGTAAATCATTCGGTAAGCTGTTTCAAACCAAACCAGCCCCCTCCAGAAAAGCAACGCCAACGAATACGGGGTCAACAACACAAAAGAGCCCAGCACGTGGCGGAATGGCAAAAGGCTTGCTAGGCGGCTTGCTTGCAGGAGGCCTTATTGCAGCAATGATGGGCGGTGCGTTTGAAGGCGTGCAGTTAATGGATATGATACTGCTAGGCGTGGTGGCATTTGTATTAATTCGCTTATTTAAAGGAATGATGCAAGCAAAGGCCAGCGCGATGCAGCCTCAACCCGCTTATTCAAATAATCAGTTCAGACAAACGGCTCAAGAAAACAATGAAAGCTTTTTAGGCAACGATGCCACTTTTGATGAAGAAAAGTCAGGCGGATTTAGCCATGACGAAGACGTGCCTTATAATTTACCCGCTGATTTTGATATCAATAACTTTCTGTCAGGGGCTAGAGATCACTTCCGCACTGTTCAGCTGGCATGGAATGAAAATGACATTGAGAAAGTCAAAGAATATGTGAGTGATGAGTTATTTGTTCACCTAAAGGAAGAGCGTGCTGCGCTTTCAGGCGAGCAACATACTGAAGTGATGTATGTTGATGCCGAAATCGTACGGGCAGACCAGTCATTTGGTATTGCAGAACTTAGTATTAAGTTTAGCGGACGTTACCGTGATACAGTTGAAAATGTAGAAGAAGACATTACGGATATCTGGCACCTTCAGAGAGAGACCACTGTAGACAATGCGCCTTGGCTTATTGTGGGCATTGAAGACTAAGTCATATATTTGCAGGTATGCACAGACAATCGTAGGCGGCTATAGCTTTTACCGCCTACTGATTTTTTACAACGTAACTCATAAAGGCTCAACCAACACCAAACGCATGTCTCTATCTTTAAATATTTCCCCTAGCGTTCGTCTGACATCTAAAATGCTCTCACTTTTAATCCGAAAACGAAATTTAGTGCCTTTCTTAGTAAATGCATTCACTCTGAACATCTCTCTCTCCTAAACCTGACTTATTAAAAAGGTTTTTTCTGTTTACAAGAGAGAGTGTATAAATTGAAACGACACATTATGTCGCCGTATAAGTTTTTTAGTTTAAAAAGGCTAAATTAGTGTAATTTCAAGCGAGGATGCAACGCTTTATTTATCTTATCGCTCAGCCAGATAAGTGATGTTCGCAAGACCCCATGAAGCGCCACTTGATGCATACGGTAAAGTGAAATATAAAACAAGCGAGCAACACGCCCTTCAATCATCAAATTTTTACCCGTCAAATTTCCCATCAAATTACCTACAGCCGTATACCGGCTGAATGAAATGAGCGAGCCTCGATCTTTATAAACATAGGGAATAGCATCTTCGCCTTTTAATCGCCGCTTAATTGTTTTCACTAGTATTGATGCTTGCTGGTTAGCCGCTTGTGCACGAGGGGGCACAGGACGATCACTTCCTGGCTGAGGACAACTAGCGCAATCACCAAAAGCAAAGATATTTTTATCCTGGGTTGTTTGTAGGTCTTGCTGAACCACCAACTGATTGATTCTATTAGTCTCAAGTCCCTCTAACTCTTTTAAAAACTCCGGTGCTTTAATGCCTGCAGCCCACACTTTTATCGTCGCTGAAAGGCTATTTCCATTACCCAATTCAATGTTATCAGAGGTAATTTTAGTCACCCTCTGGCCCGCCAATACATTAATATTAAGACACTCTAGTTCACGGGTTGCAGCTTTAGATAAATGCTCAGGCAAAGCCGGTAGAATGCGATCTGCGGCCTCAATTACACTTATTTTAATATCTTTTTCTTTGAGGTGACTCAAGCCATACACTGGCAACTCTTGAGAGGCTAGGTGCAGTTCAGCCGCTAGCTCAACACCCGTCGCGCCCGCGCCAATAATGGCGATATCCAGTGAATGTTTCTGTTTCTGCTCTGCTTCGTACTCTGCTTTAAGGTAGTTATTTAGCAAGAGGCGGTGAAATTTACGTGCTTGCTCCAAGCTATCAAGAAAAATACAGTTCTCAGCGGCCCCAGGGGTACCGAAATCATTTGCTGTGCTGCCTACCGCAATAACTAAGGTGTCATATTTTAGGTAGCGTTCTTCAACCACCTCTATACCTTCGTCATCAAGCAGAGGAGCAATCAATACTTGCTGCTCTGCTTGGTCAAGCCCGTGCATTCGACCAAGTTGGAATTCAAATCCATGCCTTTTAGCATGCGCCCTGTAGTTAACCTCATTGGCACTGGAGTCCATTGATCCTGCCGCGACTTCATGGAGTAAAGGTTTCCACACATGGGTTAAGCTTGAATCAATTAAGGTAATCCGAGCCTCTTTTTTACGGCCAACTGTATTACCTAAAGAAGTGGCCAACTCTAAACCTCCTGCTCCTCCTCCAACGATTACAACATGATGTAATTCAGGTCCATTATTCATAGCATTTCCCTTTAAGTTTAAAAATAAAAAATGCACAACAGAGGTTCTGCATTTTTCACTTACTGAAAAAGGCGCGTAGTATACGAATAATGTACTTGATTAGAAGCAATAAAACACAAAAATAAAAAGAGACTTAATAGAGATTGTAGATAGAGTGCGTGAAGAGAGGGGTCGCGAAGGCTTATTTAAATTTAAGCCTTCACAACTAGCGTTACTTGATACTTTTTACTTACTGCTTAGTACTTGGCACCAACTTCTGCCATAAAGGCTGCATCATCACGTACCTTAGCAATTTCAGCCCATATTTTTTCACGTTCATCAGCTGATAGCTTCGATGCTTTTGATATAGGTAAATAATAAGATTTTGATTTAAGTGGCTGAGCACTAATTTTTAACTTTCCTTTATATTCCGACTTTTCACTTAACACTTTAACCACTTCTGGAATGGTAACAACAGCACCGGTGCCTCCTCGAAGCAGTTTCTTTAGGTTATTTTCATCACCTGCAGCACCATCATCTACCTTCACTCCCTGTTTCTTCAAGTCATCAACAATTGAATAACCTCTTGGAGCTCGAACCGGTGTAGGGATGCTTGTAACATCACCAGTAAATTCATAACTACTGTCTGCCATAGTCACTACAACATACTCAACCTGCATTACTCGTTGACCTGACTTCTTTGCTGTTGCCGCATCACTAGGGTAATGCATAAATGCCGCTCGCTTATCTTTATAAGACGCTGTTGCTACAGCTTCTACTCCGCCTTGTTCCGCTTCACTTAGACAACGCTTCCATGGCAAAGGCCTAAATTCGGCCTGGTATCCTAGATTGCTTAATGCCTTAGCAATAATGTCAATATGAAGACCTGCTGACTGTCCATCCTTAACCAAGGTAAACGGATACCAAAAATTGTTATCGGAGCAAATTGTAATTTTTCCGGCAGCACTAACACT
>ENA-OSET01005898-OSET01005898.1-sediment-metagenome-genome-assembly--contig:-NODE-5898-length-10171-cov-27.821082_pt1 | contig 10171 bp, 6 predicted proteins | sample MGYA00237882_ERZ534229 | MGnify/ENA primary metagenome ERZ534229 (study PRJEB26408, sample SAMN06266212) | sediment metagenome | isolation source: Hudson Canyon methane seep mesocosm | place...
CGTTCGATAACTTCATAACGACTATTTTCTAGTTCGACGGTACGTTTTCTCACTTCATCTTCAAGTGTTTCATTTTGAAGGCGAACTTGTTTATAAAGAAGGCGAACTTCAAGGATATTGTGAATCCGCTGTAAAACTTCGAGCTGATCAAAAGGTTTGGTTAGAAAGTCTTTCGCTCCGTTTTCCAGTGATTTTGCACGGACTTCAGAGGTGAGCTCGGCAGTTAATACTAGTATAGGAAGATAGTCACTACTGATTGAGCTACTCAACTCTGCCATAACCTCAAATCCATCCATATGGGGCATGCGGATATCTAGTAATAGGATATCAATGTCATGCTCGATAAAGAGAGGGACTGCTTGTCGAGAATCCATGGTAGAAAAGAGGTTTGTATACCCTGCTTGTTTAAGGATCTTTTCTAACAGCTTTACATTGATTGCTTGGTCATCAACAATCAGAATATTTGCTGACTTTGTATTAACTTGATTGTCCATACTAGGGATGACCTTATTGAATAATGGAGTTATATGGCACAGAAGTATATCACTAAATAGATTGCGGTTAAATTTTGTAGACACGAGTGGAATAGGGGTAACTCTGTTTGAATTTATTTACAATAAAGGCTATTACTTCTATTCATGTTAGGATAGATACCTTAATTTAGGTAAGGGATTGCTATTACACAAGGATATGTGTCTCTATTATTATTTAAGTTATTTGAAATAGGTTTATAGACATCAATAAGTTTGGCAGACAGTCATTTTCTAGCTTTATTCTATTGTTTCTTGCAACATTTTTGCTTGCACAAGCTGTGTTGGCTGATGAGCCTGAGAAACAAGCATTAGAGTTGGTTACTTTACAGTTAAAGTGGAAACATCAATTTCAGTTTGCGGGCTATTATGCTGCGCTGGAGCAAGGCTTCTATAAGCAAGAAGGTTTAGATGTCGCTATTGAGCCATTAACATCTGAGCAAGATATTATTCAGCAAGTCGTTTCTGGCGATATCGAATATGCCGTTGGCGGCTCAGGAATTCTTGCTCACTATGCTTCCGGCACACCGATTAGAGCTTTGGCTGCCATTTTTCAGCATGATGCCTTGGTTTTTATAACTAAACAGTCTTCTGAGATTATTAGCCCGTATGAGATGGCGGGAAAACGAATTATGTTTGATGGCACAACAGGTGATGATGCTCCCTTAAGTGCGATGTTGAATACAGCAGATATCAAACGAAATGCCTTTATATTAGTAGAACCAGACTTTAGTAATCAGAAGCTGATTAATGATCAGATTGATGTGATGTCGGCCTATATTACGGACCAACCTTTTCAGCTAAAAGAACAGGGGATTGATGTTAATATTATCAACCCTCAAAGTTATGGCTTTGATTTTTATGGCGATATTTTATATACCAGCACCGCTGAAGTAGAAAATAATCCTGGACGAGCAGAACGTTTTCGCCGTGCGTCTCTTAAGGGCTGGCAATATGCTTTAGATAATCCAGAAGAGCTCATTCAGATAGTTAAACATAAATACAAAAGTGAATCTTCACTTGCGGCCTTGCGATATGAAGCTCAACAGACTCGAAAGCTCATTTTGCCCGATATTATTCCGCTTGGGTATATTGATGAGAGGCGGTTACGCCGAGTAGCTGAGACTTATGCTGAGTTGGGTTTGGTTGGGCCCTTAAGTGAACAGAAATTAAAGCGTTTTATTTTTAATGGATCAAAGCCACTAAAATTATCAGCTAAAGAGCAAGCTTGGTTAAGCCATCATCCTGTTATTCGTGTTGGGGTTGATCGTGATTTTGCTCCTTATGAATGGGTTGATGAGCAAGGGCAATACCTTGGTTTAGCTGCAGAATATATGCAGTTACTGGAAGAGAAATTAGGCATACGCTTTGAAATTATTCACGATAAGCCATGGCATGAAATTCAGGCAATGGCAGAGCGCGCTGAGATCGACTTGTTGTCATGCTTAAATAGTAATCCAGAGAGAGATGAGTTCCTGACTTTCACAGATAGTTATGTGAGCAATCCATTGGTTATTGTTAATGCCAATAATAATGGTTATATAGGTTCTCTAGCCAAGCTGTCTGGAAAGATAATAGCGGTGGAAAAAGACTACTTTACTCATGAGAAGCTAGTTAGAGAATATCCTAATATTAATTTGATAGTGGTCGATTCGACTAAGGAAGCATTAACAAAAGTAGCGGTAGGTGAAGCGGACGCCTATTTTGGTGATGCTGCTTTTGCTAATTATGCGATTAAAAAATCTAATTTATTAAATTTACAGTTTGCAGGCGAAACAGAAGGCACAAGTAGTTATCGTGTGGGGGTCATCAAGTCTCATCCTGAATTATTTTCCATTATTAATAAAGCATTAGAGAGCATTGGTGAGCAACAGCGCTCAGAAATCGAACAAAAATGGATGGGCTTAACCGTTGAAACGGGTGTAGCGATGGAGACAATAGTAAAAATTGCATTGTTTATTGCCATTACTATTGTCATCATTTTGATTCGCCACTATCGGCTCTCTCAGGAGAAACAAGCCTTACAAAATATAAAAGATGAGTTGCAGCTTTATGGTCGCGTTTTTACTGAGGCACATGAAGGCATTACAATTACAGATTCAGATGGGCTTATTGTCGATGTTAATCCCAAGTTTTGTGAAATTACGGGCTATAGTCGTGATGAAGTAATTGGCGTAAATCCGAGTCTACTAGGTTCTGGCAAGCATGGCCCTGAGTTTTATAAACAAATGTGGACAGAATTAAACAGTGTAGGTCACTGGAATGGTGAGGTATGGAATAGAAAGAAAAATGGTGAGCTATATGCTGAGTTATTGACGATTTCAGCGTTGAAAAATAATCAAGGTGAGGTTAAACATTTTGTTGGCTTGTTTTCTGATATTACTCAAAATAAACGCCAACAAGAAAAACTGCATTTGATGGCACATTATGATGTGCTTACTCAATTGCCTAATCGCGCCCTGTTTGTTGATCGTTTTTCTCAGGCTATTGCTCACAGTAAACGACAAGAATCTCTCCTTGCGGTGTGTTTTCTTGATTTAGATAACTTTAAGCCTGTTAATGACACGTATGGTCATGAAGTAGGCGATCATTTATTAATTGAAGTTGCACGACGAATCCAAGTCAATATTAGAGAAGAAGATACTGTTTCTAGGCAGGGGGGGGATGAGTTTGCCATTTTATTAAGTGATATTCACTCAACTGCACACTGTCAGAAAATGTTAGATCGACTGCATAAATCGTTGGCACAACCTTATTTAATTGGTGATGTGAGCATTAATATAGGTGCCTCCAGTGGTGTTACTTTATACCCTCTGGACGATGGTGATATTGATACTTTGATACGACATGCTGATCAATCTATGTATCAGTCAAAACTAGCCGGTAAGAATCGTTATCATTTATTTAATGCTGAGCAAGATCAACAAATCATCAAAACAAATATTCGTTTAAAAGAAATACAAGCTGCGTTTTCAAGGAATGAGTTTTGCTTGTACTATCAGCCCAAAGTAAATATGAAAACGGGAGAGGTATTTGGTGCTGAAGCTCTGATTCGTTGGCAGCATCCAGAGAGAGGCATTATTCCGCCCTTTGAATTTTTACCTATTATCGAAAATACTGAGTTGGAAGTGGAGGTTGGTGACTGGGTTGTTGCTGAGGCAGTTAAGCAGCTTGATACATGGCAACAGAAAAATATTATTTTAGAAGTGAGTGTTAATATTTCTTCTCGCCATCTACAGTCTCCGACCTTCTTTTCTCAATTGGATAATGCATTAGAAAAATACCCAAGCATTGATTCGCAGCATCTACAGTTAGAAATATTAGAAAGCAGTGCTTTGGGTGACTTGACGGCAGTCAGTAGTATCATTAAAACTTGTAAAGAAGCGTTAGGTGTCAATATTGCTTTAGATGACTTTGGTACGGGTTATTCATCATTAACACATTTACGAAGCTTGCCTGTAAACACGATCAAGATAGATCAAAGTTTTGTTAGAGATATGCTGGATGATCCTAGTGACTATGCCATCATTGATGGTGTTATTGCTTTGGCAGGTTCATTTAACCGAGAGGTTATCGCTGAGGGTGTCGAGACTATTGAGCATGGTTTGATGCTGCTTCTTATGGGCTGCCATAATGCACAAGGATATGTCATTGCCAGACCAATGCCTGCGGCTGATATTCCAGCATGGTTGACCGCATATAGCCCTAATCAAGAATGGATAGAATGTGGCAAGAAAGAGTTAACGGTTAAAGAGAAGAAAATAGAGTTACTTAAGGTTATGCTTGAATACTGGTTTAGTAATGCAAAACAATCGCTATTACATGTAGATGATGGTGAAGAGACAAAAGTTTTAATTGACTATAAAAAATCTCATCACAGCACGTGGGTTGAACGGGCGAGGCAAGAACTTTTATTTGATGCCGACTGGCTAAATAGATTGGCCGAAGAAAATGAAGCTATGTATCAATTAGCGCATGCTGTGAATGCTAAGTATCATGCGGGTCAGCTTGATGATATTCAAACTGAGCTGGATACTATTGAAAAGGCTTATGAAAAAGTGACTGCGATATTAGCCGCTTACAAATAAGCTGAAGATGCAGTATTTTCAACCGTCATCCCCGCATGCTTTTAGCGGGGATCTACTAATGCACTAGACTCCCGCTAAAAGCATGCGGGAGTGACGGGAATTGGAGTTCCTGTATCTTCAAGCGATGGGTATAGATACACCCGATTTATTCGGGAGGAAGTCTTAAGTTATCTTCTTCAGCATCAATGACTTCATGCCCTAAATCAAGAATGGCCTCCTCCTCCTTATTCATATGAATAAGTTGACCATTTACTTTCGAGCCCATGGCCATTTCAAGAAGTTGATAATAGACATTTCCTTGAACCTTGGCTTTCGGTGCTAACTCAACATGTTGAGAGGCATACACATTACCGGTAATGGTGCCGTTAATGATAATATTAGGCACTTTAATCTCACCTTCTAAGTTACCTTGCTCACTCAAGGTTAAAACAGACTCTGTATCCCCTGTTGCCTGAATATTACCTGTAACACTGCCATCAATTCGTAAGCCGCCACTAAAACTAATATCACCTTTGATATGTGTATGCTGACCGATTAGAGTGTCCAGACGAGTTGATTTGTTTTTACGTTTGTCTTTATTAAACATGAGACACCTTAGTGTTAATTATCGGGGCTTAATTGCCAATCAAAAGTGCGTGACAATGACGTTTTCTTTTTTTGTATGAGTTCAACCGTTATGCTGATTGGCTGAATATCATCCGTTATTTTGATTTGACCTTCAATGACTTGTACATGACGAAGGTTTAATTGTTGTTGCTCTAGGATCTGTTTTTCAGCCGTTCCATTATTATCATTATTCAAGACTAAATTAATGGTGCCAGTTATTGGCTTATTAACCTTTTTACCTTGTGAAATGACGAGGCGATAGCGAATGATATCAGCTTGAGCATTATCTACACGTAGATGCAGTTCACGAATTTGTAATTTGCTAGAGGCACTTCCCTGGGTTATTGACTGATAAAAGAGTAAGTCTTTATTTAACGTAAGCACTTGCTCTTGCAGTTGACTTAGCTCTTTCCTCAGTTGGCCTGTTGTAGCCTGTTCAAGAGAAAGTTGAGAGTAGTGTTGATCGGACGTGAAAGTATATTGTTCGTTGTGTTTTTGTAATTGTGTTATTTCATCGGTTAATTTTTGAATATTGTCTTGCTGCTTGAGCACCTGTGTTTGTTGAAAATACCACTGCACGGCGAAAGTAAGGATCGCAACGGAGATGACCAGCATAGCGGTACGATGTGGTTTTGGCTGATGAATAACGTGTTTAGCTAGAGATGACATGATGAATTATGGCATCGTCGCAATAATATCTAGTGCTAACGTTTCTTCAAAGCCAAACATGATGTTCATGCATTGGATGGCTTGACCTGAAGCACCTTTTACTAAGTTATCAATAACGGATAGAACAACAACCGTATCGCTACCTTGAGGTTGATGAACGGCAATTCGACAAGTGTTTGCACCGCGAACACTACGAGTTTCAGGGTGGGCACCAGCAGGCATAACATCGACAAAAGGTTCATTAGCATAACGCTGTTCAAATAAAGCTTGCAGATCAATATTTTTGTTTAAACGACCGTAAAGTGTGGCATGAATACCGCGAATCATTGGCGTGAGATGTGGAACAAAGGTTAGCTTCACTGGCTGGTCGCTGGCAAGGTTTAGTCCTTGTTCAATTTCAGGTAAGTGGCGATGGCCTGCAACAGCATAGGCCTTCATGCTTTCAGAAGATTCAGCTAATAATGCGCCTACAGATGCTTTTCGTCCTGCACCGCTCACACCTGATTTTGCATCAGCAATAAGGTGTAAAGGATCAATAAGGTTATTTTCTAATAAAGGTAAAAACCCAAGTTGTGTCGCTGTTGGATAGCAGCCAGGAGCGGCAACAAGTTGTGCAGCCTTGATTGCTTTACGGTTCACTTCAGGCAAGCCATAAATGGCTTGCTCAAGAAGCTCAGGAGCCGTATGAGGCATGTTATACCATTGCTCCCACTGCTGAGCATCTTTAAGGCGAAAATCAGCTGAGAGGTCAATAACACGTGTGTCACGGGCAATAAGTTCTGGTACGAGTGCCATAGCGACGGTGTGAGGTGTTGCAAAAAAGACAACATCACAGGCAGCCAGCAGCTCAACATCAGGCTCGGTGAAAGCAATATCGACATGACCACGTAAATTAGGGAATAACTCGCTCACAGCCATGCCTGCTTCACTACGTGATGTGATGACTTGTAGTGATACTTCAGGGTGTTTTGCGAGTAGTCGTAATAGTTCTACGCCTGTATATCCTGTGCCGCCAACAATACCTACTTTGATCATCTTGTTTCTCTTGAATAAGGTCTAAAGTGAATATAATAAAAGAGTGGCTGCTAAAGCTAAAGCATTATCACTCTCAGTGTTAATAGTTTAATAAACTTTCTAAGCGTTGTTTTTGGTGAATGTAGTGATATGTGGAGTAGTTCACACCTTCAGGAAATGATAAATCAGTGATGTATAAAGGATATCGAGCATTAGATTTTCGAAGACTGATTACCAGTGCATTAACTTGTTGGAAAAGAGTGCGATCATTTGCTTTGCCATTAAATTCCTGTGGTCCACAATGTATTGTGCATTGTGCGTTATCTTCTGAAGATGCCATTTTAATCGTCACAGGTAAGTATTCTTGTTGCGCTGCAGAAGTTAAAGGTATGGCACTTAACTTCCAACTCTGTTCCTTAGTTTTTGTTAGACGATAAAAGCGCAGGCGATCAATGTCATTCTTTTTCTTTAAGGCCGTTAAGAATCGATGAAAATTAGTATTTAATGTGGATTCACTTAGCCCGCTGAACTGCTGATGAAAAAGGGTGCCTTTATCGTCCAATAAATACAGTGTAATGACTTTCTTTTGTGAAGAAATAAATAAGGTTATTTGATTCGGAGACTGCAAACGTAATAATTGGATAAATAAGCCACTATTATCAAGAAAACGATCGACCTTAGTTTTTGAGAAATGGGTTTTAGGTGCGGTTAATATTTTAATAACATCTTGCTGTTTTGACACGAGAGTGTAGTCACAACTACCAGGTTGCCATTGGAGTAAATAATCTTTTTCTGCAATAGATATAAGATAATCACCCCGCTCCTTACTTGACTTGTAGTGAGTGATTACATCGCTATAAATGCCTGATATTCTTAGCTCTATAGACTTGCCATGAGATTCAGAAGGACACCAGCATTTGCTTAGTTCTATTGATTTTTTATTGGGCTGCCATAAAAGGATAGTGCTCATCATTTCAAGTGGTGCAGTGTTACCACGATGAGAAAAGTAGTGCCACTGACCCCAGCTAGAAAAGATAAGCCCTTCGATGGTGTAGACAAGGTTTTGTTTTTTTAAGGCGTAATTTAAGGGGTCATTTTGTTAGCTAGAGACGACTAAACCTTGCTGGCTGAGCTTGTCTTGAGGCCCTTCATTCTCAAGGTTTACAAAAATCATTACTTGGTCTAATTTTGCAGGCTCATTCAAAATTAGCCCTGAGATTATCGGTGCTTGTTCTGATAAGGGAGAACGCAATAATTGCTGCACCAGTTTAAGTACGAGGCTGGCTGCTATCAACTCGCTATGATCTGCTACTTTAAGTCTGTTGGCTTTAGTCAGTATGTGATTTCTTACTGCCCATGAAAGCACATTCAACAGTGAGGCAGCTTTAAATAAAGGCTGCTCTTTTTCTGACAGAAGAGGAATATCACTAATAAGCCAATCACCATCCCGATGGAAGCGACTGAGATAGATCTCTTGGTCAGTATTTTTAGGTAATAATGCACTCGGTAAATAAGGAATGGTATCTGGAGCTACATTATGAAATAACTGATATTTGTGGTTTAGACTTTGGTTTTTTTGTTCGATATTGAGCGCATATTTTTTAGCGAACTGATTGAGGCTTTCTCGAATGACAAGAAGGAGTTTACTGACTTGCTCATATTCAGAGAAGCATTGTCTATAACTTGAGTTGTCACGCTGATCTAGAACTTGAGATAGGTGTTGTGGCCATTGCCATGACGAGGCTAGCTGTTTGATAAACTCTCGGCGCCAAGGGTAACGAGCTTGCGATACATTCTGTGAAAGACGCTCATTAAATAAAACATAAAGTGACTGCTGTGCGAGCAATTTATTGTCATCACTTATTGTAGGAGAAGCCATTACAGCCTGTAGCTTTAACGTGTTGCTATCAAGATATAAGGGTTCTTTCTCACCCTGATAAAGAGCGTGTTTGGCTTGGTGGCATAGATCGGATGTGTTGATGCTGCTATCAAGTAGATGTTGAGTGTAGGCAAGGTTCAGTACGAGATTGAGACCTTGATCTATGGCAGAGAGTAATAATGAGGCACTTTGATTGAGTAAGTGTTGGGTACTTTTTTCGGCAAGCGGTCCAAAGTCGATAACGATCGCATGACCTAATAAACGCTGCTGGGTAATGCTGGTTGCTGCTTGACGGTAGTCTGACTCTTCTTGTTGAGGGCTAATGGCCCACCAGAGTGGCGTGCTTCCCGCTAAGACAATACCACTCAGGTAAAAGCGACTTAGATCTTCGGCAGAGAGCGTATTTTGGCTTAATGACGCTTCGGAGAGTAAGCGGGTATGAAGTGTAATATCTAGGCTTCTAGCCCAGCTTTCTATTTCGGCTAGTTTTTGCTGTAACAGTTCAGCTTGATGGGGTTCTTCAGTAGCATGAACAAGCCAGAGTTCAAACTCTGCTGTTTCAGGGGTGTTAATGATGCCCTGATCAGCAATTAAATAGACGCCTGACAGAGGGTAATGTCTAAAGGGTCTACGCTTATAGTTAAAGTGTGGATTAAGGAGTTTTGCAGCATCAATGACGGCATTACTAGGTTGGTAATCAACAATACCAACAGGTGTGTCATCGCTAATATAACCGGGAAGCTCTTCAGCATTGAGGTGAAATAGCAAAGCCAGCAAGTCAAAGAAGTCTTGCTGGCTTTTAGGTGCTAGTTCTCGCAATCGCTCAATCCGTGTGCGATTGATTGAGAGGTAATTAGTTAGAGCTTGAATGGCCTCCACTATTTATTCCACTACTTTAGTTTAGTGACGGAAATGACGCATGCCTGTGAATACCATGGCAATACCATGTTCATCAGCCGCTGCAATAACTTCATCATCACGCATTGAGCCACCAGGTTGAATGACTGCACTGATCCCTGCTTCTGCAGCAAGGTCTAAACCATCACGGAATGGGAAGAAGGCATCAGAGGCCATCACTGCTCCCGGAACTGGTAAACCAGCATCATCCGCTTTTATTCCAGCAATTCGGCTACTGATAACACGGCTCATCTGGCCTGCACCGATACCGACGGTTTGTTGGTTTTTAACGTAGACAATGGCATTTGATTTAACAAATTTTGCGACGCGCCATGCAAATAACATATCTTGCATTTGTTCATCTGTTGGTGCTTTTTTAGTAACCACTTTTAATTCGTCTTGAGTGACTAAAGCGGTATCGCGATCTTGTACTAATAAACCACCCGTGACACGTTTGTAGTCGAGACCTTCGGCTTGTTGTGCTGGGA
>ENA-OSET01005901-OSET01005901.1-sediment-metagenome-genome-assembly--contig:-NODE-5901-length-10170-cov-7.345091_pt1 | contig 10170 bp, 9 predicted proteins | sample MGYA00237882_ERZ534229 | MGnify/ENA primary metagenome ERZ534229 (study PRJEB26408, sample SAMN06266212) | sediment metagenome | isolation source: Hudson Canyon methane seep mesocosm | place: USA:Hudson...
ATTCCATTGTTCCCTTTAGTATTGTTATATCTAATTTTTAAAGAAGGAGAAAAACAAACTAATAAATGGGGAGATTCTAATTAAGCCCCCAAAGGAATCAACCTAAAATACCCCACTACTCTACCGTAACCGACTGTTTTCGTTTTGATGTACTTTCCGATAATAATTTTGGTAAAAATATTGATTACAATTTAGATTTATCATTCAAATTAATTATTAGAAGTTCAAAATTAACAAAATTGTATCACTATAATACTTACCAAACTAAATTACAAAAATGGAAAGTAAGTTTAGATCCCAAATACGATTATGATCTAAAAAAGTACGCACATTGAGTAAGTCTCTCAATTCTATATTGTAATCTTCTTTTCCCATAAGAACATTTGCTAACGTACTTTTTCCTGTTCCATTTCGCCCCATTATAACATGATGCCCCATAGTTGTGTCTTTAAAAAACTTCATATCCTTTGGTAGACGCCAGATAAGATCGTTGTCTTTTCCAATAACTCCATTTTCGGATACCGCAACTATTAGGGATACTTTCATTTAACTCTTTTTTACTTTATAATTTACACCTCTATCTGCCAAATAATCTTTTACAAAGTTAAAATGTTCTCCCAAATATTCGGGTGGAGAAATGCCAATTCTTTTATAATCTCCATTCACCATTAAATTTGCAACTGCTGTACAAGTAAAACCTGTGGTTCTGGCCATGGAAATAGTTCCATCTTGGAATTTATCTAACAAATTATATTGATAACTTACCTCCTCTCCATTTTCTATCCCTTTCATTATGATTCTCATAATGGTAAAGTCCTTATCCCCTTCTTTCATTTCCCATTTTGGAAAAAGTAATTTTGAAGTAACATCAATTGGTCTAATTTTTTGTCCGTTTACCTCAATCTCATCATAAGAGAAAAAACCACTTTCCCTCAGAACTTTCAAATACTCTACACAACCAGGATAACGCAAAGTTTTTTCTATCATATTCGGAACATGATCCATAGTATCTATTAAACTTCTAAGTCCATCTGAATTCCAACTTTCCAAAGGACCTATTTCTTCAAAATCTATAATCTCAGTATCCGACAATGCCTCTTTTGTAATCATTTTTGAGTTTTTTACAAAACGAGCCGGACGCACATATTCCTCAATCACATCAATTGGGGAAAAGACCGCTTGATATTCATAAGGCCATTCTCTTTTTTCAGGAAGTCCTCCAACTAAACATTCGTAATCTGTAATTTTCATTGATTTATCATGATGTCCAAAAATGATATTTCCCATTCCAGGAGCTACACCGCAATCCATTACAGCAACCACTCCTTTTTCTTTTGCTAACTCATCTAACCCAAAAGGATCTTCTGGATAAAAAGAAATATCTACTATATTTTTACTAGCTTCAATAACATCTTTCATCATCTGGTATCCCATAAAACCAGGAACTGCACCAACTACTAAATCAAAATCTTTTATCAAATCCTGTAAAGTAGTTGTATCCGAAATATCGGCACAAATAGTTTTTATGCCAGTAAGTTTATCTAAGTTTTTTTGTGAAATATCTACTGAGGTTATATTATGTTGCTTCGATAAATCTTTAGCCATAACACCACCAACTAATCCTGCTCCTAAAACAATGATGTTTGCCATTATATTGCTACTTTTCCTTTAATATGTGGGTGGTATTCGTAATCAATTAGTTCAAAATCATCAATGGTAAAATCAAAAATACTTTTCACTTCTGGATTAATTTTCATAGTCGGCAATTTTTTGCAATCTCTACTCAATTGCAATTCTGTTTGCTCAAAATGATTGGTATAAATATGCGCATCACCCAAAGTGTGAACAAAATCTCCAACTTCCAAATCACAAACTTGTGCCATCATCATAGTTAATAATGCATAAGAAGCTATATTGAAAGGAACTCCCAAAAAGATATCGGCACTTCTTTGATACAGCTGACAAGAAAGTTTTCCGTCTGCTACATAAAACTGGAAAAAGGCATGGCAAGGTGGTAAAGCCATTTGCTCAATCTCACCAACATTCCAAGCACTTACAATTATTCTTCTGCTATCAGGATTTGTTTTTAAAGCCTCTACTACTTGCGTAATTTGGTCAATATGCTTTCCGTCAGGTGAGGGCCAACTTCTCCATTGGTATCCGTACACATGACCCAAATCTCCATTTTCATCTGCCCATTCATCCCAAATACGAACTCCATTCTCCTTAAGGTATTTGATGTTTGTATCACCTTTCAAAAACCAAAGTAATTCGTGAATGATGGATTTTAAGTGCAACTTTTTAGTAGTAATACACGGAAACCCCTTTGATAAATCAAAACGCATTTGGTGGCCAAAAACACTTTTTGTTCCCGTTCCTGTTCTATCTTCTTTTAGCGTGCCTTCTTGCATCACGCGCGTCATTAAATCTAAATATTGTTGCATTTATTCTATAATTATCCTTTTCTCTACCGTTCCATCATCATAAATGAAAAATAGAGGCGTATTTTTGATAGCTTTAATTTCTCTTCCTAATACATCAATAATTTTCACAAGTCTTCCCTTGGATAAATCAGAAACATCATTTACTGAATTTACATTAGTACAAGGTATATTAAGAGTACCATCATAAAATCTTGTATGTTTTGGGTGTAATTAAATAACAAAGGAACGCTACCACCATTTATATTAGTGCTATCCCAAGCAAAAACAAAGGCGTAATCTAAAGTATAGGAAGTGTTTGTATCTAAATCAAAAGGACCATTAGACATCAAAAATCTTCTGTCAGCAGGAATATTTCCTGCAGTAACTTCTGACCAAGGAGTTGTAAAATTCACATCTGTTGTATCAGGAAACATATAATCACAAAGATTTGTAGTTGCACCAGTTCCCCCTCCATGACCATCACCTCCATAAGTCATTGGTACATTATCTTTCCAGATACCTCTTAAATAATTATAATAATCTAGAGCACTTGATGGGTTTCCGATTACTGTAAAATCATTATTATAATACATAAATTTATCCATTGTACCATTCAAATAAACTAGCCCTTGTGCAGGAGGGTTAAATCCATAACCCATTATAGTTTCATCATCATTGTCACCATTATAAGTGTACCCTAAGTTTAGTGGTATATGACAGCCCACATAGTCATCTAAATAAAACCCTAAATCCATATCAGTCCAAGTCCCGATATAAGTGTTGTTTAAATTATGATTTCCTCTATTAAATAATGTTGTTTTTACAAAAACAGTATGGTTAAGCTCAGGGTAATTATCGCATCTGTAGGCATAAAACATTATGTGTATTTCAAGCCCTAGTTGCTCTCCATCACTTTCAGTATGAATATCTCCCACATCATTTTTGATGATATAAACGGTTTGGTCACCCATAATATCAGGATAATCACCATTTAATGGAATGTACTGTCCATCATTATCAACATCAATAAAAGGTGCTAAGTTTGGTGCTTGCCCTTTACTTATATCTCCATGGGCTGGCCAATTTTCAATTGCATCTGGCATTATATAGGTTCCACTATTATAATTTGCAATATGGTCATCAATTTCAGTTTTATTGATTTTCCAAACCCTATCCCATCCTGCCATATCCACATCATTATGGTAGATAGAATCAGAAACAGGACCTGGCCAGTAATCTGAGCCACCTTGCCTATAGGTTTGTGCGGTTACTCTTAGCTGTCCTCCATCATCAACACCTCCTATCCAAAGGTCATGAGTAAAAATAGAATGTATGCCACTACCTTTTGGGACTTCATATTTAGCATCATTTAAATCCCAACACATAGCAGCAGGCCCTACACTAGTTGCTACTCCATTAATATCTAATATGCCTTGTGCAGTAGGCGGGCTTTGTTGTGCCAAAGTTATTAAAGGCAAGCAAAGTAATGTGAGTAGTAGTTTTTTCATAATATTTTTTCTTAAATTAACATTCCTACAATTACGGCTGTAAATAGGGAAGCCAATGTTCCTGCTATTAAAGCCAATATTCCTAATTTGGATAAATCCCCTCTTCTTTTTGGGGCCAAGGCTCCAATTCCTCCAATCTGTATTCCGATAGAAGCAAAGTTGGCAAATCCGCATAATATATAAGTAGCAATTATAATAGATTTTTGCTCTACAAATGCACCTGCACTTTTCATCTCTCCTAAGGACATATATCCTATAAATTCATTCAATACCGTTTTCTCTCCTAATAATTGGCCTACCAAAAACATATCCTCCTTGCACACTCCCATAAGCCAAGCAACAGGTGCACCAATATAACCCAAAATCATATTAAAGGAAAGGTTATCATATTGTGTGTGATTTGCAATCCATATATTTAGAGTAGTCCAATCTCCAACTTTTAAAAGTATAAAGTTTGCCATTGACATAAGTCCGATAAATACGAGTAACATAGCCCCAACATTTACCGCTAATCTGAGACCATCAGTTGTTCCTTTTGAAATTGCTTCTAAAGCATTAGCTCCCATATCTGCTTTACTAACTTCTAATTTTGTTTCAAATTTTTCTTTTTCCGGCAATAACATTTTTGCAGCCACAATAGCTGCTGGTGCCGACATAACAGATGCCGCTAATAAATGTTTGGCAAACATAATTTGTTGCACAGGGTCATCTCCACCTAAAAAACCGATATATGCTGCCAAAACTCCACCTGCAATTGTTGCCATTCCTCCACTCATCAAACACAACATCTCCGACATGGTCATTTTATCCAAATATGGTTTTACAAGTAGAGGAGATTCTGTCTGCCCTAAAAAGATATTTCCTGCAGCCGCTACACTTTCAGGCCCTGATAGGCGCATTATTTTTTTCATGAGCCATGCAAATCCGTATACAATTCTTGGCAAAACACCCCAATAATAGAATAAAGAGGTAAGTGCTGAAAAGAAAATTACTGTTGGTAATATCATCACTACAAAATTCATAAGCGGAGATTCAATGATACCGGTTTCAAAAGAACTGAAAAGAAACATAGCACCATCTTGAGTGAAAGAAATGATTTTGGCGAATATTTTTCCTACAAACTCAAACCCTGTAGAGACAAAAGGAACTTTTAAAATTAATAGAGCAAATATTATTTGTATACCCAATCCTTTTCCAACTAATTTCCAGTCAATCCCTTTCCGGTTTCTTGAAAAAGCAAAAGCAATAAGAAGCAAACTAGCTATACCTAGTAATCCTCTTAAAAGAGATTCAATTGAAAAGCCAGAAGTTTGAATTATTTCATTCATATTATTCTCCTTTTCGTTTTTTTAATTCATCTCTTATTTCTGAAGCTTTTTCATAGTCTTCCTCCTCAATTGCTGCAGTAAGTAATTTTTTAAGTTTTGGAGTGCTTAAATTATTGATTCCTTCAGGCTCTGGAGTTTTGTCATCCTCTTCCTCAAGAAATAAATCATCATCATCTTCTTCTTCTCTTGCACTATTGATAATAATACCTGCACGAGCTAAAATATCTTCATATGTAAAAATAGGACAGCCGTACCTAATAGCAATTGCTATTGCATCTGAAGTTCTTGCATCTATTTCAACTTCCTCTCCTGTAGTTTTATGTTTGCAATGAAAAGCAGCATGAAAAACACCTTCAATTAAAGTATGTATTACAACTTTCTGTACTGCAATATCAAAACTATCACCTAATGTTTTAAATAAATCATGAGTAAGTGGTCGGCTTGGTTCTTCTGTTCCATCAAGTGCAATTGCAATGGAACGCGCTTCACACCACCCGATTACAATAGGTAATTGGCGTTTTCCAATCGTTTCGTTCAATAGTAAAACATAGGCATTGTTTTGTGAGTTACTTTGCCTTATTGCTGTTATGTCAAGTTGAACGAAATCCAAATTATCTTATTTTTTTAATTTCTTCAATTAACTTTGGAACAACTTCAAATGCATCACCAACTATTCCGTAATCTGCTGCTTTAAAGAATGGTGCTTCAGGGTCAGTATTTATTGCAACCATTACTTTTGATGAATTTACTCCAGCTAAATGTTGTATTGCTCCAGAGATACCAATAGCAATATATAAATCTGCAGCAACTGCCTTTCCAGTCTGTCCAACATGTTCTGCATGAGGTCTCCAGCCAATATCAGCTACTGGTTTTGAGCAAGCTGTTGCTGCTCCTAGTAAGTCAGCTAATTCCTCAATCATTCCCCAGTTCTCAGGTCCTTTTAATCCTCTTCCACCAGACACCACTATTTCAGCTTCTGATATTGATATTTTTCCACTTGCAGTTTCTTGTCCTTCAATTGTAATTCCTCCTTTTTCTGATGTGTCAGAAGTTTCAATTGTTAGGCTACCTCCAGTTTCAATTAACCCAAATGAATTTGGTGCAATTGAGATGATTGCTTTTTCAGAATTTACTGTTGCTATCTCTATTGCTTTTGAAGAGAATGCTTTTCTCTTTACAGTTAATGGGGTAGTACTTGTTGCTACTTCAATTACATTACTGATTGCTCCAATTTTTAATTTTGCCGAAAGTCTTGGCGCAATCATTTTTGCAGTGTAAGTATTTGAAAATACTATTGCATTTGCATCATTTGCTTGCTCAGCAATCACTGCTGTTGCAGCTTGTCCATCACCTTTATTAATATTTGAAGCACTAATTACTTTTGCAGCTCCATAATTCCCTAATTTATTAAGCTCATCATTACTAACTTCTCCTAATGATACAGCAACTAGATCTGTTCCTAATAATTTTGCAGTTTCACTTGCATAAGAAACTGCTTCAAAAGTACTTTTTCTAAATTTTCCCTCCCAACTTTCTGTATATACTAATACTGACATTTTTCTAATTCTTTTAATTAAATAACTTTTGCTTCATTCTGTAGTAAGTTAACTAACTCAGCTACATTGTCAGCATCTACTAATTTACAAGCTCCTTTTTCAACTGGTTTTTCAAAACTTACTGATGAAGTTAGCCCTTCAGTTGATGATGGCTCAATAACTTCCAATGGCTTACTTCTTGCTTGCATAATTCCTCTCATATTTGGGATTCTTAGTTCTGATTCTAAAACCAATCCTTTTTGCCCTCCAATTACAAATGGTAATTCTGCAGTAATGTTCTCTTTACCTCCATCAATTTCTCTAGTTAATTTAGCAGTATTTCCAGAAAGTTCTAGACCATTACAAGCATTAACAAAAGGAAGATTCATCATTTCAGCAAGCATACCTCCTACAGCTCCTCCATTATAGTCAATTGATTCTCTACCAGTGATAATTATATCAGCAGGATTATCATTTAAGTAATTAGCAATTTCATTTGCTGTAGAATAACTATCAGTAGCATTCATATTAATTCTTACAGCTGCATCAGCTCCTATTGCTAATGATTTTCTCATTACTGGCTCTACTGTTGCGTCACCAACTGTAATAACAGTTACCTTACCTCCAGTTGCTTCTTTTAACATCATTGCTTTTGTAAGTCCAAATTCATCATAAGGATTGATTACAAATTGCACTCCATTGGCATCAAATTTACTTCCGTTATCAGTAAAGTTGATCTTTGCAGTAGTGTCGGGGACACTACTTATACAAACTACAATATTCATTCTTCAGTTTTTTTAAATTAATGATTGCAAACTTAGATAAAATGCGTTAAATATTAGTGCAAAAAACTAGATAAATATCAGCTTTGAATATATAAAACAGTTCGATATTATGTGTTTTGTAGAAAAATGTTATTTTTGCAAACCTTTTTAAAATAATTAAACTAAAAAAAGAATATGGAGTCAATGATGATTTATATGCCAATAGTTATGGCATTAGTAGGGTTAGCCTACATGATGGTAAAAAAATCTTGGGTAATGAAACAAGATGCAGGAGATGGGAAAATGAAAGAAATTTCTGATCACATTTATGAAGGAGCTTTGGCTTTCTTAAAAGCTGAGTACAGACTATTAACTCTATTTGTTATTGGAGTAAGTATTCTTTTATTTATTGTTTCAACTGTTGTTCCTTCAACACACTGGCTTATTGTAATTGCTTTTATAGTAGGTGCATTTTTCTCTGCATTAGCAGGAAATATGGGAATGAAAATTGCTACTAAAACAAATGTTAGAACTACACAAGCTGCTCGTACAAGTTTGCCAAATGCATTAAAAGTATCTTTTGGTGGTGGTACTGTAATGGGCTTAGGCGTTGCTGGTTTAGCTGTATTAGGATTAACAGTTTTCTTTATTGCTTTCTATCAATTCTATTTGAATGGTGAATGGGAAATGATTATGGTACTAGAAACATTAGCTGGTTTCTCATTAGGAGCTGAATCTATTGCTTTATTCGCAAGAGTAGGTGGTGGTATTTACACTAAAGCTGCTGATGTTGGTGCTGATTTAGTAGGTAAGGTTGAAGCTGGGATTCCTGAGGATGACCCGAGAAACCCTGCTACAATTGCAGATAATGTTGGTGATAATGTTGGTGATGTTGCTGGTATGGGAGCTGATTTATTTGGTTCATATGTAGCTACTATATTAGCCGCAATGGTATTAGGTAACTATATTATTGAAGCAAACCTGCCTGGTACATTTAATGGATTTGGTTCTATCGGCCCTATCTTATTGCCAATGGCTATTGCTGGTTTCGGAATTGTAATTTCTTTATTGGGAACTATGTTAGTTTCTATTAAAAGTAATGATGCAAAGGAATCAGAAGTAATGGGAGCGTTAAATAAAGGAAATTGGTTTTCAATTGCTTTAGTTGCTGTTTCTTGTTATGGTTTAGTAACTTGGATGTTACCTGAAACTATGAAAATGAATTTCTTTGAAACTGGAGGAAATGTATTGAAAGATATTACTGCAATGCGTGTATTCTATGCGACAATTGTTGGTTTAATTGTTGGTGGGGTTATTTCTTCAGTAACGGAATACTATACTGGTTTAGGTAAAAAGCCAATCTTAAATATTGTTGAAAAATCAGCTACTGGTGCAGGAACAAATATTATTGCAGGTTTAGCTACAGGAATGATTTCTACTTTCCCAACAGTTATCTTATTTGCAATGGCTATCTGGTCTTCTTATGCATTTGCAGGTTTTTATGGTGTTGCTATGGCAGCATCAGCAATGATGGCAACTACTGCTATGCAATTAGCTATTGATGCTTTTGGACCTATTGCTGATAATGCAGGTGGTATTGCTGAAATGAGTGAACAAGATCCTATCGTAAGAGAAAGAACGGATATTTTAGATTCAGTAGGAAATACAACAGCTGCAACTGGTAAAGGTTTTGCTATCGCTTCTGCTGCATTAACTTCTTTGGCTTTATTTGCTGCTTATGTTACCTTTACAGGTATTGATGGGATTAACATCTTTAAAGCTCCTGTATTAGCAATGTTATTTATTGGAGGAATGGTGCCTGTAGTATTCTCTGCATTAGCAATGAATGCTGTTGGTAAAGCTGCAATGGAAATGGTTTATGAGGTAAGAAGACAGTTTAAAAATATTCCTGGAATTATGGAAGGTACTGGGAAACCAGAATACGATAAATGTGTTGAGATTTCTACTAATGCTTCATTAAAAGAAATGATGCTTCCTGGGATTTTAACTATTGGGTTTCCTTTAATTATTACTTTCATTCCTATGTTATTTGGAATGGATAACTTAATGATTGCTGAGATGTTAGGTGGTTATATGGCTGGAGTTACTGTAAGTGGTGTTCTTTGGGCAATTTTCCAAAATAATGCAGGTGGTGCTTGGGATAATGCTAAAAAATCATTTGAAGCTGGAGTTATGATTAATGGAGAAATGACTCACAAAGGATCTCCTGCACATGAAGCAGCAATTACAGGAGATACTGTTGGTGATCCTTTTAAAGACACTTCTGGTCCATCTATGAACATCTTAATTAAACTTACTTGTTTAATCGGATTAGTAATTGCTCCAATCTTAGGAGACGGACACGAAAACACTAATGATGTAGACAATAAAGTAAACACTGAAATAACTAATGAAAACGATTCTCAAGAAGAGGAATCAACTATAAAATTAAACTAAATTATTAAAATCATATATTATGAAAAAATTATTAAACATCTTAGGATCCCTTTTACTCTCTATTACTATCATTTCATGTAGTAATGAAACTAAAGACACTAATGTAAAACAAGAAAACACTGAAAATACATTAGTAGAAAACAGAGAAATTATAG
>ENA-OSET01005902-OSET01005902.1-sediment-metagenome-genome-assembly--contig:-NODE-5902-length-10170-cov-3.703854_pt1 | contig 10170 bp, 8 predicted proteins | sample MGYA00237882_ERZ534229 | MGnify/ENA primary metagenome ERZ534229 (study PRJEB26408, sample SAMN06266212) | sediment metagenome | isolation source: Hudson Canyon methane seep mesocosm | place: USA:Hudson...
GCACCAACGCGGCGGCATCAGAACTGAACTCTCTTTAAATGTTACTGACAAACTCAATAATTTCCTAATCCCTAAAGGCGCATTAGATGCACGTTTTGAGGAGGTCTGGCTCACCCGTAAAAATGGCGAACGAATACGCGTCATGCTACAAGGTTATGCAGACAAAAATATGGCAAAAATTTCTTCAGCTGAAATAAAAATTGGCGATCAATTTAAACGACAAAACCCTTAAAATATGGATTCATTAGTACGTTTTTCATTACAACAAAAAGTCTTTTTTAACCTTTTATTTGTTTTACTTTTTGTTGCTGGTTTTTTTGCAATCAATGAGCTCCCAACTGAACGCTATCCCAATGTCAATTTTGGTAAAGTATCTATAACTACAATCTACCCAGGAGCTGCACCTCGCGATGTAGAAGCTTTAGTCACAAAAAAAATAGAAGAAAGTATTGAAAATATTGAAAATATTGAATGGCTAAAAGCAACGTCTTACCCTGAACGCTCGCAAATTGATTTAAAATTTATTGATGATACTGACTACATCTCTCTTTATAACGAAGTACGCCTAAAAGTACTCAATATTATCAACGACCTCCCACCTGAAGTTGATCCTCCTTTTCTCAATAACTTCACTATTAATGATTTCCTACCTGTAGTAAACATTAATATAAGTGGCTCACAAAATAATCGAGCTCTAACCCTTATCGCTCAAGAAATTAAAACACATATACAAAAATTACCAGGCGTTAATGAAGTCGTCCTTGATGGTGAATATGTTAGAGAATTCCATATAAACCTAGACCCGAAAAAATTACGCCGCTACGGGATTGGCTACAATGAAGTTGCTCAAACGCTTAAAGAAGTCAATCTCTCCATACCTGCGGGCAGTGTTAATACCTCTCAAGGAAACTACCTAGTTAAGGTAGATGAAAAATTTAAGAGCCGTAGACAACTTATAGACACTATTATTAAAAAAAATGGTGATTTAGGTTTTATTCGACTAAATGATGTCATTAGTAGCGCAGAACTTAATCACCGAGACCCCATAAACATCTCATCCGTTAATGGTCAAAATGTCATCGCCTTAAGGGTTAAAAAAAATGATGATGGCAATGCCTTAACTATTAAAGAAAATATAGTCAGCACCCTTAAAGATCTAAAACCTCTACTTGACAAAGAACAGCTAAATATCACCTTCACTCAAGACTCAACTATAAAGATTAACGACGGCATTAGCACACTCGTCCTCAATATGTTAGCCGGAATGATCCTTGTCTCACTGATTATTTGGTATTTCATGGGTGCTCGAAATGCAGGCATCATAACGATCGGCATTCCTTTTGCCTTTATGATTACTATGCTGCTCATGTATCTAACAGGAAAAAGTATTAATGAAATGTCACTCTTTGCATTTGTACTGGTCACGGGCATTATTGTTGATGATGCTATCGTCGTTACTGAAAATATTTACCGCCACATACAAGAGGGCAGAAATATAGACCAAGCCGTTATATTTGGTACTTCCGAAGTAGCCCTACCAGTTATAGCCTCAACGCTGACAACCATTGCAGCTTTTTTACCGATGCTATTAATGTCTGGTTCTACAGGTGAATTTTTTGCTCAAATTCCTATTGCCGTTAGTTTTGCATTGATTGCTTCTTTAGTTGAATGCTTAATTATTCTTCCTATCCATTATTTTGACTACGGCCCCCGCCATACAAAAGAACTTTCATCTCGCTTAGAAAAGGATGATTTAATTCTCACTTTCATTCGCGGAATAACCACACACATACTGAATATCACGCTTAAATACCGTCGCTCAAGCCTCACCGTAGTTACTCTACTTTTAATTATATCCATTGGCATTCTAGGTATTTCTATATCTGGAAAGCTCCCCCTAGTAAAAATTCAATTTTTTCCTAATGATTACTCTGTTTATTTCATCAACATAAAAGCAAAATCAGAAACACCTATAGAAATTATCGATAAAAAAGTAAGAGAGATAGCCGAACACATCGTAGCAACAGGGCCAGGGAAAGTAAATTCTGCCGCAGGATTTGCTGGTTATTATGTTGGAGACAATTACCTTCCCGTATACAGCAATAACTACGGCGTTGTCATGGTCACGTTACCAGCGAAAGAAAAACGCGAGTTTAACAACCCGATGCAACATTTAGAAAACATGCGAGCCACACTCAAAAAAGAATTTGAGCACGGGGGTTATACAATCGAGGTGCAGGCACAAAAAGAAGGTCCCGTCACAGGCAAAGACATTAGCATCCGTATCTTAGGCAGTAATGAAGTTGCAATTGCCAAACTAGCACAAGCGCTACACACTTTTTTAACGACTACACCGACTATCACACCTTATTTAGCTAACCTTAAAAGTGACCAAGGGCAGTATAAGAAAATCATAGAAATTAATATCAACCATGAAAAAACCAGCGAATACCAATTAAGTAACAACCTTGTCACACTACTCGCAGGTAGCGTATTAGACGGGCAATATATAGGAACTTACCGTCTCAGCGACGAAGAAATCGACTTAAAACTAGCGATAGACCCGAAAAGTATCCCTACATTACAACAAGTACTAGAAATCCCGTTTATTGAAAACTCAACAGGACCTATACTATTAGGTGATATAGCCTCGCTACACTCTTACTCAGAGCCTGGTGAATTAAATCGCTATAACTCTCAGCGCTCTATAGGTTTTAGCTCCGATATAACAGAAAATGCTCCCACCTCCGCAGCGAGTATCTTGGCTGAAGTGCAAACATTTTACCAACAAATACGTAGCCAATATCCAGGAGCAAACTTAGTTATCACAGGTGATCACGCAGCCACACAAAAATCCTATAATTCACTCGCTTACGCCTTTGTTATTGCCATACTTGTCATCTACCTTATTCTAGCAGCACAATTTCAATCTTATATGCAACCCGCCATTATTATTTCCGCCATTATGTTTGCTTTAATTGGGGTTATTTTAGGGAAATTCTTCACCCAGTCATTATTCACTGTCAACAGTTTTATGGCCATTATTGGTGTTGCGGGCGTGGTTGTAAATGACTCGCTGATGTTAGTCGACTTTATGAACAAAAGTTATCGTGCAGGACTATCGCGCCGCAAAGCAATTGATGAGGGAATTCGTGTAAGACTGAGGCCAATTATGATTACGACACTAACAACTACCTTAGGTTTGTTACCCATGGCAATCGGTATTCCTGATTATTCTTTGGTATGGGGATCAATGGCCTCGACCTTTGTCACAGGACTAATAACAGCTACCTTACTCACTTTATTTATCGTACCCGTTTTATGGGATATGGTAATGGCAAGACAAGAAAGGAAATTAACAACTAATTAAATCACCATTTCAGTAATATCAGTTTTTTACACTTTCACTATACGCGGTCTGCCGCGCTTTGCATGCCCAACCTTAACATTTAACGCCTGCTCTATCTGCTCTTTAAATCGCGTATTTCCTAACGGAGTTCCAGTTTGCAGACAACCCCGCACCTCTTCTAACACAGCACTATCAAGATGCATATCAAACAAAGCACGATAAGCCACACACCTTTGCACCTCATCTGTACCTAGTTGTAAATACAAGGAATGCGGACTGAGTACTGTATTATCAATAGCCATAGCATTGTGCCCATAACTCGACCAAGGATAATCCTCAATTCGTTTGACCATTCCCGCCCTCACCGGATTTAACTCAATATAGCGATAACAACTTAATAAGTATCTCTCTTCCTCAACCAAACTTGCTTTATAACGACCCTCCCATAAAGTCCCAGTACGACCATAAGTATTATTCACATAAGACACATAGAAACGCCCCACATATTGAAACATTCGACTTAAACTATCGCTATTTTCAGGAGTAACCAATAAATGTACATGATTAGTCATCAAAACATAGGCATGAATTCGACAAGAGTATTTTTCAGCAGCTAATTTTAACCAGTCAAGATAAAACCGATAATCACTATCGTCAAAAAAAACCGCCTGACGGTTATTGCCACGTTGGATAGCATGTACAGCGGTATTAGGTAAAAAGAAACGGGGTTTTCTAGACATTTTGGCAATACAAAAAAGTGTTAAATAATCTGACAGCTATAAATCATGCAAACTTATCAATCAATGTCGGCAAAGTTAGAAAAAGCCACCACACCGAAAATACAACCAGATTCCTATTCAAGGACTTCTGTACAGTATGCTCAATTCTTTTATTTCTTAGACCGCAAAAAAACTTTTCATCAAAGGTAATACCTCAGCAGCAACTATTAGACCTATGCCCCACTTAATTACTTTTAAATCAGACTTAACCTCATTAATATCCCTTTCATAATCAGTAACAGATACTGCTGCTCTCGCCTTATCTTCACTTGAACCAGCATCAATTAAAGCCGCATAAATTTCACTATTCATTGTAGACATATTTTCTTCCCTTGATGGATGCAACCATTACTGCAAAACGGATAAAACTTACAGATAATATAGCACCAATTATTTAAATACTAAAAACAACTCTGACCCCTTTTATTTGGACCCCTTTTATTTGACCCTTTTATTTCAAAAAACAACTCTGACCCCTTTTATTTTTTTATTTCTTTTTATTCTTTTATTTTTTACGTTCTCTTTATCGCATCATCAATTAACGCTGTAATTTTATCAATGGCTAATGAACAATTTGGATTCAGGAAACCTTTATTATTATTATTAATAGCATAATTAACAGCGCGTTCTATACTAGAGCTATCAGCTTTACCCGCACGAATCAATTCTCCATAACCAGCGTCACCTGCTAAAGTCATCATGAGATACTGATCCAGGTTGCTTGGAAGACCAATAATAAATTTATTTTCTGCAATACTTTGATAAACCATAGGGCTGCCACCGTTACAAATCACAATGTCAGCTTTTTTCACAGCTTGTTCCGCAGGGAGAAATTCCGAGATAAAAACGTTCGGATAAGTTTTGTCAAGTATCGTTTTTTTTGCGGTGACGCAAAGAACATTTACCAACATTTGACTTAGCGTCTTAAGAAGCATTGGTAATAAGGTACTGTCTCCTGAACTGCCTAAAGTAACAAAGACAGTGGGTTTATCCGTCGTCAAATTATCCCACCAAGCTGGTAACGGCACGTTTGCAGACCATAAAATCGGTCCTATAAAAATATGATTTTGGGGTAATGGCTTCATCGGGATAAGTGATTCTATGTCTGCATAAAATGTGTAATCGGCATGAGTATATACCTCACGTAAATCATGAGATAATGCAGAGTTTCTAAATTTTTTACAAACCTTATTAAAAGCTAAAGTATGTAGTTTAAAAACGAATGGTCTAACCAAATCGAATAATTTTTGTGCAATCACAATACCGAAAATTTTTGTTAGAGGAAGCTCTGGAATTGGGTAAGTAATATTAGCATAAGGACTCCAGTAGGCATTTGTAATGGTAGCAAAAGGAATTTTTTTTATCCGGCTACTAATGGCAAGCGAAAGACGAAAATCACCAATAATAAAATCAGGCTGTATTTCGTCAATAATTCGTAGGTCTTCATTGACATAATCCGTTAATGTCTGAACATTGTATATTGGAAGGCCTTGAGCCAGTTTTTTTGCAAAATACTGGCTAGATATAGAGTTCAGCGGTATTCGTTGAAAAGGAACCGAGCCAATTACTTCATCATAACGATTATCGGCAGCTATGGTGATAATATAATTGCCAGAATTATTCAGTTCGTTTGCTAGAGCCATGCACCTAGCAACATGGGCGAGGGTTACCGCTTCAGCAAAAAAGAGTATGTGTTTCATTTGTGTACCCATAATAATATAAAATTTAATCGCTGTTTTTACATTACAAATTAACATTAAAAAGGAGGTGAACTAAGAAAGTTTACGGATGTGTAATGACCACAATTATAGTCAGAACGCCTAAACTACTTGTATTTTTTAAGTTAGCCTTAAATCGACATTATGTCCACTATTATTCTTACTCAACGAAATAAAAGCCATTCCACATTGCTCATCAATCAATTCTAGCTCCTTATTATATTTGCAGTTTCAACCAACTCTATTTCAAGATAAAGACATTTTTGTATATAATCTCACACTGTAAACAAACTAAAAGCCTAGATTACCTGTCTGGGCACTTAAAGTGCTCAATCCTCATTCATTCATTCATTAGGAAAATAAATGAACATAAGCTCAACTAATTTAACTTTTCGCTTGCCAATAGTTTTTTTAATGTTAGCCCCACTTATCAACTTCCCTGCTAATGCAGCAACTGTTGAGTTAGATGGAGACATTCAAAAAAAACAAGATAGTATATTTAACAGTTTTTCCTATGATGACATGGTAGAACCCATGTTCAATCAGCCACAGGATAATGTTAAAAGTAATTATAATACTGTACTCGAGTTAATTAAGAAAAAAGAATATAAGCAAGCAAAAGCCAAAGTCAACACACTCATTAAAGACAATCCAAACCAACCGATTTACTATAACCTCAAAGCACTTTTAGAGTTACAAGAGAAAAATCTAGATTTATCGGAACAAAACTACAAACAGGCGATTAAGCTAGACCCAAAAAATACCCAGGCATATATGGGTTTAATGGTATTAGCACTTGAAGAAAAGCAATTTGACATTGCAAAGCAATATGCAAATAAAGCATTAGAACTAGACCCTAATAATATAGCTGCACTTTCTTTTCTTGCCAGGGCTAGTCTAGCCAATCAGGACCTAGCAGCAGCTGAAAAAATATTGCGTCAAATAATTAATCAAGAACCAAAAGATGTGAAACATAGAGTAATACTGGCTAGACTGCTGAGCAACCAAACTGACAAAGAAGCGGAAGTATTAGAGTTACTAGATCAGGCAACACTCAACAGCAATCCACCAACCCCAGTACTTGCACTAAAAACAACATTTTTAATTAAGCAGAAAAAATATCAGCAAGCTTATACCATTGCTAAAAAAATTGATGAAGATAATCCAGAATTAAGTATTGGTAAAATATTAAAGGGAGATGTTTTTTTTACTGAAAAAAAACTTGAAAAAGCACTGTCATCGTATCAACAAGCTTATCAAATTAAAGCTAATACCAAAGTATTAGATATCATTCTAAAGATTTTCACTATAGAAAACAAACAACAAGAGGCCATCAGGTTCCTAGAAAAAGAATTAGCAAAGAATCAGGACAATGTAATCTTACAGTTCAGACTAGCCACTCTTTATCAACATTTAGGCCAATATGAATCAGCGGCTAAGTACTATGAAGTTTTACTTAAAAAGCAGAAAGACAACACATTCATACTTAATAATTTAGCCTGGATTTATAGCCAAATAAATAACCCTAAAGCACTGGAACTAGCAGAAAAAGCCTTTAAAAATGCTCCTAAGTCGGGCATTATAGCTGATACCTATGGATATATATTACTAAAAAACGGAAACAAAAAACAGAGTCTAGAAGTGCTAAAACAGGCAGTTGCAATGATGCCTAACGAAGGAATCATTCAACTACATCTTGCCGAAGCTTACATTGCTAATCAAAATACATCACAAGCTCAAGCAATATTACAGAAATTAATTGACAAAGATGGAGTAAATAAAACGGAAGCAATCAAGCTAATGAAGCACTTATAAAAACAGTCTATTATCAGGCGCGTTCTACTGCGCCTGATAACGCATATGTATTTATACCACATTAGTTTTTTCAATACATTACCAACGGTTTTATTGGTTGAACTCAGAATTAAAATAAATAGCTTGAAAAGTTAATGCTATCCCAGTTTACTTGCTGCTCTGATAAGCTTCGCTGGCACCCCACCCCAGACCTCCCCAGCACCTATCTGAGTTCCTTTCCTGACCACCGATCCCGCTGCAACTAGCGCACCATCTCCAACTGATACACCGGCAAGCAATATACTATGGGCTCCAATAGTCACATTGTTACCAATACTAATGGGGTGGTGTTCTATTTTATTATTTTCTATAATATGCGGGGTAATTAATGCATCCATTCCAATTAGAGTATTATCTCCCACTTCGACAAAAATCGGATCCTGTATGATACCAGAACTATATGTATTTTCCCCCATCTTTGCCCCCAGAGCCAAATAAAATAATTTCATAAGAGGCACTGGTATAAAGCCACTACGCATTACAGGATAAAAAAGAATCAAATAAAATAATAAATAAATATGATAACTAAATTCCTGCCTAGAATCGGGGGTTATTTCACCTATTGATATAGGCATAACATATAGCATTAAACGGTAAAAAAGTAACTCATAAAAATATAAAAAAAACACCCCCGACATAAGCAATACTATACCCCGAAAATCCCCAAGAGGGATGGCTGCAAAAGTTAACCAGTTTGTTATAATGCTTAAGCTGAGAGCCAGAGAAAAAAAAATACTAAAAAGAGCTATTTGTGACAAGTTAATCTTTCTCAAAAGAAGAATCCTAAATTTAGATAAAAAATAAAGTCAAATATTTTATGATTATGACGTGTTTGCGGCTAGTTGTATCAAGGTTTCAACCTGATTGATATTTTCAATGGCTTTGCTAACAGCTTGAAAGACAGTTTGTTAATTCATTTTTCCTGAACGATCTGCCCCCCTTTCCCAGCCTTATATAAAAGACTGCACCCTTCATAGCTAGCACAACACCCAGTAAATTAAACTAACAAGCTATTGCCTTTCCCTGATCATCCACTTAAAGAACCTCAAGAGTTATTACTTATCACCAAGGAATATTGCATTAGCGCATCACCGCCCGCCGATTTCATTATTATTGAACTCTTTAAGACATAAAAAAAGCGATTCCAAATGAATGAAACCGCTTTCTATATTTAAAACTAAATATTTTACAAATTAGTCATTAACTTTGTATAGCTTTACGACGAGTCGCTGCAGCACCAAGCATACCAAGACCTAAAAGAGCCAATAAAGATGGTTCAGGCACTGTTGCTGAGATAGAGCTAAGTTGCAAATCAATGGCTCCATTTCCGTTTACACCTTTAGCATCTGGATCAATAATCAATTGTATAGCATTTACATCCATTAAATTAACAACACCTGCACTTCCGCACGTCATATTAAGAACATCAGGGTTAACAAATGTGCCATACCCACCAACAGCATCACAAGACCCAGCTGGGACTAAGGACCCATTGAGAGCATCACCGGAAAAAAATATACTTTGTGCGAATGTATCTAGCTGTAAAAATGATGTCACAGGGAATCCAGGGGTAACCTCATGCGCTCTTAACGTAAACTCTGTAAATTCTGTAGCACTTGTATAAAGACCAACCAAAAATTCAAAGCCTAAATCAGATGATTCTGTTACTACTTTAAAAAAATCAAAAACCGACAAATTCACACTACCGAGACCATACGAAAGGGCATCACTGGTATTGCCAGAAGCATCGGTTCCCGTATCTCCTGCACTATCTACACCATCCCACTGTACGACTCCTGATCCAAATGCTCCTGGATTCACACCAAAATTAAATTTCCCCCCTGACACTCCACCGCTCACAAAGGTCGATGTGCCATCATTCCTATCCTGATTTACATAAAGATCACGTTCACCACCAAGAATATCACCACCAGCAGTAGATACAGCGTTACCCACTGCATCACCATCTGCGGCCAGATCAAGATGCAACCCCTGGTCTGTTGAAAATAGATCAATAACCAATTCTGCTGAGTTTGCAACACCACTTAGCCCTAGCAAAGCAGCACTTCCTATTCCAATTACACTTTTTTTAAAATTCATTTTATATCTCCAGTTAACAATAATAACTATATTCTTCAATGATTTTCGAATACACCAAACCAATACATAATAATTATAAGCATTTAATATACCATAATTTATTTAACTTTAACTATCAATAAGTTACATTAATTCATTTAGTATAAACACACGTAAAAACATATAATTGTAAAATTTCCTGACACATAACTAAAAAGAACAAAAAAGGAGGCTGAGTCTAATACCGCTACCAGTCGCGTTAAAGGGGTCAGAGTCTGAGGTATCCCCACGAATTATCCTTTTTCCAGCGTTTCAAAATAACCGATTAAAAACGCTTGTGCCAATTCTAAAGGCTATGTCACCGTTAAGTGTGGAATTTAGAAAACTGCTA
>ENA-OSET01005904-OSET01005904.1-sediment-metagenome-genome-assembly--contig:-NODE-5904-length-10165-cov-2.954302_pt1 | contig 10165 bp, 4 predicted proteins | sample MGYA00237882_ERZ534229 | MGnify/ENA primary metagenome ERZ534229 (study PRJEB26408, sample SAMN06266212) | sediment metagenome | isolation source: Hudson Canyon methane seep mesocosm | place: USA:Hudson...
GCTTTTACTGAAAGAGCTGTTAATGAAGTCGCCACAGCGATTCGACATCAGCGCCCGATATCTTTATTGCTATTTGATCTTGACCACTTTAAAGACGTAAACGACCAATATGGCCATGCTACAGGAGATTTAGTACTTAAAGCCGTCGCTAACATTAGTAAAGAAACTTGCAGGCACGGCGAACTAATATGTCGATATGGCGGAGAAGAATTTGTAATTTTATTGCATGCCACCGATATAAAATTCGCACAATCACTCGCCACAAGACTTAGTCAGGCCATCAAAAGGATTTCAGTCGAAGTAGGCAGCCAACAAATTAATATTACCGCTAGCTTTGGCTTGATCAGCCTAAAACATTCAGACGCGTATACCGGAACTCCTGAGTATGTTGTTGAATACTTACTCGCCGAAGCAGATAAAATGATGTACGAAGTCAAAACTTCAGGTAGAGACGGCGTAAAAACACACGAAGTTATATTGAATAACCCCTAATGAGAATAACCAATACAGACTACCTGCACATTTAATCTAAACTGCCTTTCTAAAAGTAGACAAAGATACCTAGAATTGTGCACGGCACGAGAACCCTCTTCATTCATACCAAACGACAGAAACAGCATTTATAACTTAACTAAGCACTACTCCTTTCAATGTTATACACCTGGGCCTACAAACATTTAATTACAAATACACATCAGCTCAATCAAATACAAATAGCAACTATAAGGAGCAACATACAAAGCTTTACCTAAGGTAGGTATTATCCGTAATACCTAGCACCGCAGGAACTTAGGCTCACGCAATAACTGTCACAGACGTGACAATTAATGGAGATAACGCAGCTGAACTTTTATTAGGTATATGATAGTTCAAGCTCTATCAACAATTTAGGAGGCAGCTTCCCAGGCGATACTTTTAAAGTATCACCAGCATTTTTTAAAAATCGCACAAGTGAATGACCACGTCATTACTTAGATTAAAATATCATTAAAAATCAAACTTTTTAGGTTGTATTTTGATCAATTTAACTAATACTTATTAATACTGGTTATCGAAGTGCCGTTACCAGAATTGAAAGACTTTCATAGATACTACTCGCACTTGCTTGCCGAATTCGCCCCCTTTGCGAGTTCGGCTTTTTTTTGCATCAAACAAACATACAAACTCTGCTACACTTAAAATATTCTCCTAAAAATAATCCTACTTTAGCTGTAAACTTAAATTAATGGCACAATTCATCCTTACAAATCCTTTGTATATATTCCTCCCCACTAGAAAACAAAGGATATTTTAATAATGGACATCAACTTCCTATCTCTCAGCCATAGCTTAGGTGCTGCTGCCTATTTGTTCCTATCTATCTATATAGCCAGCCGGCACTTGAGAAGGGCAACAGATAGAACACTTTTTGTCGCGTCATTATCATCCGCCGTTTGGCTTGCAGTACTCGCCTTGCAAGGCTTTGAAGTCAATGTCCCTTTTTATATACGCTACACCTTTGAACTCGTTCGAAATACAGCATGGTTCGGCGTGTTATATGCACTGCTCGGAATAAAGTTTATCCCTGGAAGATCAATCGGAAAACATCGGCTCTACACCACGGCTGGAATTTTAATATTATTAGCCTTTATGTTAGCAATCACTATTTACCAAGGTGTTTCCAACAGTCAGATTATCTCTGGCTATACAACACTTATTCTACAAGTGGGCATCTCAGTGGTTGGCTTACTTCTACTTGAACAGGTTTGGCAAAATGCCAGCATCTTTAGCCGCTCAAGCATAAAGTATCTGACTATCGCAATGGCCTCGTTATTTTTTTATGATTTCTTGATGTATTCTGATGCACTACTATTCCAACAAATGTCTACCGCCCTTTGGGATTCACGAGGCGCCATAAACGCGCTTGCGGCACCACTTATTGCACTCACAATGATCAATAGCCGAAAGCAGCCAATTGGAATGCATGTCTCTCGGCAAATGGTATTTCATTCAACCACGCTCATTATCGCAGGCATTTACTTATTAGTAATTTCTGCTGGCGGCTACTACATTAGTATCTTCGGAGGATCCTGGGGTGAAGCCCTACGTGTTCTATTTATTTTTCTAGGCATTCTCGCCTTAGTTATTCTCGTTAGCTCACCAATCATTCGAGCTAGAATAATGGTTTTTATTAGTAAGAATTTTTTCGATTACAAGTATGACTATCGAGACGAGTGGATCAAAAGTACCGACGCATTAACCAACACCCATAGTAAAATAAGCACGACTGAACAAAATAAACTCCCGACAGAAATCATCAAAATACTTGGAGATCTTGTAGGCAGCCGCTGCGGCGCAATCTGGGGAAAAGACGAAGATGGGCACTTTGTTTTACGTGGTAAATTAGACCTGAATGACCAAAAATTCCACGCTATCGAGGCTAATTCCGACCTAGTTACTTACTTTAAAATGAATGAATGGGTCATCAACCTTGATGAATATATGCTCGACCCAACAAAATATGACTTAATTGAGATTCCTAACGACATACTCCAACAAGAACAACCCTGGCTACTCATCCCTTTAGGCATGAGTAACAATTTAGTCGGTATAGTGCTCTTATGTGATCCTATTGCCTCGCTTGATTTAAACTGGGAAAACTACGACTTATTGAAAATAGTGTCTCAACAAGCATGTAGCTATCTTGAACAAGCAGATTCACAAGAACGTTTAGGCGCCGCCCGACAATTTGAAGCTGTTAATCAGACGTCTGCATTTTTAGTTCATGATATAAAAACAATCATTGCTCAACTTTCCTTACTAGTCAAAAATGCAGAACGACATAAAACAAATCCCGATTTTATCGAAGATATGATTCGTACAACCAGTCATACTGTTGAAAAGATGGAACACCTTCTTCACCAACTTCACAACCCGACACAAGATGAAACCACAGAAGTTGTAGCACTTAGCCCTATATTACTTGAAGTATATGAATCCCATAAAAATTCTAAGCCGATTCCGTCACTCGAATACCCAGAAAAAGAGTTACGAATACAGGCAAATAAAGAACAATTAAAATCGGTAATTGGTCATATTGTACAAAATGCTTTAGATGCAACCCCTAAGGACGGTGAAATTTCCATTTCAACCAAACTTGCACCGGGCTACATATTTATATTTATTCAAGATAGTGGCTGCGGAATGAGCGATGATTTCGTCAACAACTTGCTATTTAAACCCTTTAAAAGTACAAAAGGGTTAACAGGTATGGGTATAGGGGCTTATCAGAGTCGTGAATATTTACGAAGAATTGGCGGCGCTATCAGCGTCACCAGCCAATTAGAAATAGGCACCTGCTTTACGCTTAAAATACCTGTATTAGATAAATAGTATCTATTTTATTACATACAACTGAAAGGAAACAAAAAACTGTGAAGAAAAAACTACTTATCATTGAAGATGACCCTGGGCTACAAAGCCAGATGCGTTGGTGCTTTGAAGATATGGAAGTCTTCATTGCTTCTGATCGTGAAACAGCCTTATCACAACTTCGAAGAATTGAGCCCCAAGTGGTTACTCTTGATTTAGGTTTACCTCCTGACCCCGGTGGTGCAACAGAAGGGTTTAAAGCACTAGAGGAGATTATAAAACTAGCACCTAACACAAAAGTCATCGTTGTCACAGGACGCGAAGAAAAACAAAATGCTGTAACCGCAATTGGCCTTGGTGCTTGTGATTTTTTTCAAAAGCCTCTCGACGCAGATATACTTTCTTTTATTGTTAACCGTGCTTTTAAGCTTTATGAGCTTGAGAAAGAGAACCAAGAACTCAGCACAGGTAACTCAACTTCTACGGTGAAAGGAGTTATTGCCAGCAGCCCAAAAATGTTAGACATTTGTCGTATGATTGAAAAAATTGCTCCTGCAGATGTGACAACACTTCTACTTGGAGAGACAGGTACCGGCAAAGAAGTTTTGGCAAAAGCCATTCATCAACTTAGCTCTAGGTCTGATGAACCATTTTCAGCAATCAACTGTGGTGCGATTCCTGAAAACTTGCTTGAAAGTGAATTATTTGGTCATGAAAAAGGTGCCTTCACAGGCGCTACACAAATGAAAAAAGGCAAAATAGAACTCGCACATGGCGGTACATTGTTTTTAGATGAAATCGGAGATATGCCATTACCACTACAAGTTAAACTACTTCGTTTTTTACAAGAACGTGTGATTGAAAGAATTGGAGGTATAAAAGTAATACCTGTAGACGTGCGCGTTGTGTGCGCGACCCACCAGAATCTCCAGACTCACATAGAACAAGGTTTATTCAGAGAAGATCTTTATTATAGAGTAAGTGAAATCACTTTAAATATCCCTCCTCTTAGAGACAGAGAAGGCGACTCAATCATCATTGCGCAGGCGTTACTAAAAACCATCTGCCAAAAAATGAACCGCCCCAGCCTTTCTTTTAGTGAAGACGCAATGCGAGCCATAAAAAGCTACAACTGGCCAGGTAATGTTCGTGAAGTCATTAACAAGGTAAAACGTGCTGTTATCATGGCTGATGATAAAAAAGTCACAACAGAGGATTTAGAACTTCCTACAATCTCAACAATCACTGAAGAAGCTTTAAATTTAAGAAAAATTCGTGATGATGCAGAAAGATCTGCAATTATACAAGCGATCCAAGCTGCACAAAATAATATGGCTCAAGCCGCAAGGTTGCTCGGCATTACACGCCCTACTCTGTATAACTTAACGGAAAAGCTTGGAATAAATACTGGCGAAACAAGCTAAAGACTGCCTATTAACAAATCAAGTTAATCCCAACATTATGTATACATGGTACATTTGTTAGGATTCTCTTGATTCTCTCATCAGCCTATTGTGAAATAATTTATAAAACTTACATCTTTTTTACTTCTGCTAGGTGGTCAGCAATTTCCTGAGTTTCTGGCGATAGTTTATTTGCCTTTTCTAGATAAGCCAATCCCTCATCAACTTGACCATTTTTCGCAAGCACCCAACCATAACTATCTAAAACTGCTGCGCTCTCAGGTGCCAATTCAGACGCCTTCTTTAACAACTTAAGCGCGGCATCATCACCTTTTTCAAAATAGATCCAACCTAAGTTGTTCAGAGCCATCACATTATCAGGAGCCACTTTAAGTACTTTTTCATACCCGCTAATGGCATTAGACTGATCACCCTTTTGTTGATAGTTAACAGCCTGAAAAAGCACCGCGATAGGGTTATTTGGATATTTAGTCACCCAACTATTCAAATGATCATCTTGTTCTGATTTTTGTTTCAACATCCCCAAAACCTTAAATAACTTCTCACCTGCTGCCTCAGAAGGATAGCTATCCCAAGACTTTGAGAAATATTTTTTCGCGCCCTCTAAGTCTTTTTTCTTGAACGCCAACTCTCCTTTTAACAACGCAATAACAGGTAGGTTTGAATTTAAGTTTTCAAGTTGAGCAAGCACTTTTGTTGCTTCATTCAACTTGCCAGCTCTCAATTCTAAATCAACTAAAAATGATAGCACTTTTACGTTACTAGGCTGAGTAATTAGAATGGGCGCTATCAACACCCTTGCCTCTTCAAACTTATTAAGCTTCACAGCATTAAAAGCAGCTGCATAATCAATTGTGAACTTAAGCAACTCAATAGACTTGTCTTCAGAGTCGATACTCTTTATTTTTTCAAGATAAACATTTGCCGCATCGATATTGCCACTTAACAGTACCGATTTTATTAGCACTGCATAAGGTGTAGATTGAGCCGACTTCTCAGCGATTTTCTCGAGCTGCTGGATTGCTGCTTCAACACCATTGGTTAGCTTAGAGACGGAAAAAAGCCCGTTATAACCCCATTCACTCTCAGGAAAGTCATGCACCAGAGTCTTATATGTTTTGTCTGCTTCAGCATAGCGTTTTAAAGCTGCTTCAACCTTGCCTTTGGCAAACAAAGCTCCCTTGCGTTCCTCTCCATCGACTGATGCTTTAGCTGCCCTAGAATACAAACCAAGTGCTTTTTCCAAGTCACCTTGTTTCATAGCAAAAAAGCCAGCAACCCAATTGGTAGCGTAATCATCAGGATTTTTACTTACCGCACCGTTAATAAATTTTGTCGCTTTATCTACTCCATTAACAAGAAAATGGTAACGAACCATTTCTTTTAATACATACTTATCTTTGGGTGCAAGCTCATAAGCCTTCGATAACTGCTCCCACTCTTTATCAGCATCCTTAGTGGGTCCGTTACGATAAAAACCAGCCAAAGCCAAACGAATACGAATATTTGAAGCGTCTAGCTCAATCCCCTTTATTAGTGCTAATTCACCTTTTGAATACTGCTTATCGGAAATTGCTGCTAAACCGTAAAGAGCCAATGTCTCTGAGGACGTGGTCTTACTGATCTCTGGCTCTAGAATTTCTAAAACTTTTTTAGGGTCATTTAATTTTAAGTTAGTCGCAGCATAAATATGCTTTGTCAAAGGGTCAGCTACTTCTGGGTCGACACTTTCTGACAAATATTTAGACGCTAATTCATTATCTCCATTTAAATAACTTATAACCCCTAACAATTGAGTCGCTTTTTTATACGTAGGGTACTCATTCAAGATAGCCAAAAGAATTTTTTGAGCTTGATCAAACTCTTTTGCTTGAAACTTCTCAACGGCACTATTATATTTTTCCTGCACTTCACTAGCACCAGGAAAAGCTTCCGCTAGTAGTTTAGTATATATGTAAGCTTCATTTGTACGCCCCTGCCTAGTCAACACATAAGCTAAACGTTCTAACACCAAAGCTTTTTCTGGTTCAATAATATCGGTATTTGAAAATGTAGATAGCAACTCACTTAATATTGCTTCTGCAGATTCCAACTGATTGTTAGCAAGCTGAATACCAGCTGTTAAAATACGCCCTTTGTTATAGTAATCGCTTTGCTTATGAATCTTATTCAGCAAGTCAAGAGCCTCATCCGTACCAGCCCCCCCATCACGAACTAAAACTTTTGCTTTACCTAGTAAAGCGGCGCTATCTGAATCATTTGCAGCTAACATTTGATTATATAATTTATTTGCAGCTTCTAGCTCATCTAAGCCGAGCTGAATTTCAGCTTCAAGGAATTTGATTTCACTGGAATTTGAAGTGAGATAATCTTTTAATGTTGCTTCTGCGGACAAATATTTATTCATGCCCATAAAAGTTTCTACTAATACAACGTAATATGCTTCAGTCTTCTGCCCTTTTGGCTGCTCTAATAAATTCAAAGCAGCTGGATGATGCCCCAAATCATTCAACATCTTGGCATACTGAAGTATCACCGCCACATCACCTTTTGACTTTTTTACTGCATTTTTATATTCAATTATGGCAGCCTTATATTGCCCTTGTTCCTGATAAGCCGCAGCTCTATCAAGGTGCATTTCATTGGCTTGCTCATTTTCAGGACCACTACATGCCACCAATGTTAATATTAGCAAGCTACTCAATAAACGAAGCCCAAATTTATTCAAATCCATCCTTTTAACCCTATGCATTTATTTTAGTAAAGTGAATGTAACTAACCTATTAGCGCAAAGCAACTAGACATAGCCATGCACCTTTAAATAGTTATATATTTCTTGCGCGGCAACCTCAACACTAAGACTGCCAGCATCAATAACAAGTTCAGGAGAATCCGGAGCTTCATAAACAGAGTCTATGCCAGTAAAATTTTTAATATCTCCAGCTCTAGCTTTTTTATACAAACCTTTTGGATCACGTTCCTCACAAACTGATAAGTCTGTACTGATATAAACTTCAATAAACTCACCTTTAGAAAACAACTCCCTTACCATCTGTCTATCTGAACGAAAAGGAGAAATAAATGCCGATAAAGCAATTAGGCCAGCATCAACAAATAATTTACCTACCTCCCCAATTCGCCGAATATTTTCTATACGATCCTGGTCAGTAAACCCCAAATCTCTTGTTAAGCCATGCCTGACATTATCGCCATCGAGTAAATACGTATGCTTACCCTGATCGAACAATAATTTGTCTAAAGCATTAGCCACTGTTGACTTTCCCGCACCACTCAAGCCTGTAAACCATACCAGACAAGGCTTCTGGTGTTTTTGTTCAGAGCGTTGATGGCGCTGAATATGATGATCATGCCAACGAACACTTGCCATAACTGGTTCCATTTACCTTCTCAATTTTTAACATAGTTTGAATTAATAATAATGAGACCTCATATTTTCCCAAGAAAAAATTAAATACTTATCTCAACCATCAACAATAGCACTTATCTCAACTAACGACGGCTCAATCTGTCCTGTTTAGAGACCTGCTTGTCAGAAAAACTTACAATACCATCTACTCATCCATAAAACTCAGTCATCGATTAACATTAGTTGACATAAATTGATAACTGGTTCGTGTCACTCATCACAATATTTATTTGACAAACTCTAAAGCCAGCTTTAAAAGATGATCATATTACATATAAAATCCCGCGACTGATTAAACTACTTAGAACTGTCGATTTTTCTTACACCCCCTCAAAATCTTTACGTTTAAAACACACTATCTATTTGATATTCAAAAGTATAAACATATAGGCACAATAATTGCTAAACTAGAACCCTAATCATTAAGAAATAATAATCACTTTCTTTATATTTTTTATTTCTAAGCTTAATTATCAGAGACGGAGACACGAATGAAGGTAAGGTCAACAAAAAGACTTATTAGAAAGGCTCTTTCATTTTGTAGTATATTATTAGTGTTATTAAGTCAGCTAGCTTGGGCTGAAGTCACCCTCAACGGGGCTGACAAACACTCCTCCATCAGTCTAACTAGTGATAACCTTGGCGCCATCTTTTCTGACAGCTGCTGCCACAAAGGCATTCGCTCAACAATTAGCATTACCCCAGGTAGCGGCTTTTATTATTACGAAGGCCATCGTGAAGTCGATGCTGGAAATTACGGATTCGGCGTTGCAACTGCAACAGAAACCCTAAACAATTATGGTGGATATTCTGACCAAAGCTTAGGCGTAAATACGCTTGGTTATATTTATTATAATAGACAAAGTCAGATCCCTGGTAACAACTCAATTATATTAGCTAACGATACCTATGGCATCGCCGTCGATTATCGAAACACTAACCCTGTCGTTTATGTCCTAGTCGGTGACAATCTTCTTTACTCTCAAACATTAGATCAAGTAACTACCCCCTTATTTATTTTAGCATATGGTCGTAGTACAACACTTAATGTACAACAAACGATCAATACGGGTGGTAATCTAGCTACGTCGCCTTTTACTTACGACCCAGAAGCTATCCTTACTTCAGCTGGCATTCCTGGCTCAAACGAACTAATCCTTGGTTGGGAAACACCAACACCAGAAACTCAAATAAACATTCTTGGCGGGGACTTAACCACAAATACCGGCACGACTATCACATTAACCTCAGTCGCTTCTAATGCAGCTGGAGATGATATCAGCTCTACAACCAGCTGGATTGATTCAGAAACGGGCATCACGAGTACAGGCTCTACTTTCAGCATCACTGATGACAACGTTTCCATTCATACTGTTACCGCAAGCGTCTTGGACGAAAGCAGCCTAACCATTAATGCTTCAGTAGACATTAGTTTTATTGAAAGTGATATCGATATGGACGGCCTATCTGATAATACCGAAATCAGCCTAGGAACCGACCCAAATGATGCTGATAGTGATAATGATGGTCTAAATGATGGTGCTGAGGTGAATATCCATAATACCGACCCTCTATTAGCCGATACTGACAGCGATGGTCTACCAGATGGTTATGAAATCAATCAAAATTTAAATCCAAATAATGCCAACGATGCTGCGATTGATTCCGACACCGATGGTTATAGCAATCTTGATGAGTACACCGCTGGAACTGACCCTCAGAACGCACAATCTTATCCTGGCGCTATTGCCATCACTCGCCTGAGTGAAACAGATAAAGATCCCTCTATCACGCTTAATACCGATCAACTAGGTGCGTCATTCTCTATCTCGGGTCATCACGGCGTTCGCTCCGATACCAGTATTGAAGCAGGCAGTGGATTTTACTATTACGAAGGTTTCCGCCATGTTAACGCCTCTAACTTCGGCTTTGGTGTCGCGACCACCGCAGCCGCATTAGACAG
>ENA-OSET01005908-OSET01005908.1-sediment-metagenome-genome-assembly--contig:-NODE-5908-length-10161-cov-3.805236_pt1 | contig 10161 bp, 6 predicted proteins | sample MGYA00237882_ERZ534229 | MGnify/ENA primary metagenome ERZ534229 (study PRJEB26408, sample SAMN06266212) | sediment metagenome | isolation source: Hudson Canyon methane seep mesocosm | place: USA:Hudson...
TATACCTATAACGACCCGGTGATTTTTCATGAATATGCGATTGATGTGGCTCAAGCATGTAATGAATATGGCATAAAAAATGTTGCTGTCACTGCTGGCTATGTATGTCCGGAACCACGGCAAGAATTCTACCGTTATATGGATGCCGTTAATGTTGATTTAAAAGCATTTACTGAACGTTTCTATCACAAAATAACGGGGGCGCATCTAGAAACAGTACTCGATACCATCCAATATATAAAACATGAAACCAACGTATGGATGGAGCTGACAACCTTATTGATACCCGGTGAAAATGATTCTGAAGTGGAGATTGATAATATGACTCAGTGGGTAGTGGACAATATAGGACCGGACGTACCAATACATTTTTCAGTGTTCCATCCTGATTGGAAGATGATGGATAAGCCATGTACACCGCCTGAAACTGTAAAAAGAGCAAGAAAAGTTGCGCTTGGAAATGGTATTCATTATGCCTATGTAGGCAATATGCATGATAAAAAAGGAGACAGCACCTGGTGTCACCACTGCGGCGCATTATTAATTGAAAGAGATTGGTATGAACTGAGTCTGTGGCAGCTAACGTTAGAAGGCGCGTGCTCACAATGCGGCACAGTTTGTGATGGTGTATTTGATGCGAGCCCTGGCAGTTGGGGCGCAAGAAGACTTGGTGTAACTATTTGATTTTTATTTGATAAACGGGTGATTTCCCACTATTGGTAAAGTGGGAGTAATATGGATAGTACAAAGAAAGTAATAATGAACAATGTTGAATGTTTGGACTGTAAAGAACGATATATAATGTTAAAGTTTCTTGATAAGTTTGACTATGAATAACGAGTACTATTAAATAAATTATGAATTTGATGTACACCGCTCAACACTCAGTGAAGTCAGAGATAATTATAAGGCGAAGAATAGTTCTGACAAACGGTGTTAAGTGAGGGATAGCGACGCAAGGGCTAGGCGATAGTTTAGTTTTTAGGCAACTTGACTGGAATGGAGTTCTAGATTGCCTTTAGGTTGGTATGTACAGGAGGTTCCGTTTGAAGAAGATTCTCATACTTGATGATGAGCAGGCTGTGCGTCAGAGTTTTTCAGATTACTTTGAAGACCACCTCTGGCAGCCTATTCAGGCCGAATCTGCAGAGGATGCCTTGATGATGTTGCAGAATGAGCATCCACTTGCAGCTATCATAGATGTACGTCTTCCCGGCATGGATGGTACAGATTTTATTCGTGAGTTGGCTAATAGGCAGCTCACTATTGCCTGTGTTATCTGCACGGGCTCTCCTGAGTTTGATTTACCCGTCGATTTTCATGACTTAACCATTGTTTCTAATCGTATATTTAAAAAGCCTGTTTCTGACCTGAGTGCACTCGAAAATGAAGTGAGCAGAGTGTTAGCGTCCCTCTCACACGAGGGCAATCATTAATGAATGATGCCACTCAAGCTAAGACCATTCTTGTTATTGATGATGAAACCATCGTTCGTCAAAGCCTCTGTGATCAACTAGAAGATTTAGGTTTTCGTGTACTTGAAGCTGAAAATGGGCAGCTAGGGGTGGACTTGATCGAACAGCATGACCCTGATCTTGTGCTTACCGATCTCCGAATGCCCGAAATGAGTGGTCTAGAGGTGATTCAGCACAGTAAATTAATGAAACCAAATTTACTGATCATCGTCATATCTGGAGCTGGACATATAGGAGATGCCGTTGAGGCTATGAGGCTGGGTGCCTATGATTACTTGGTTAAGCCAGTTAAAGGTTTGGATGTACTTCATCATACTGTCACCAAAGCATTAGAAAGATCGGCAGAGCTTATAGCACAGCAACATGATGCTGTGGAATTTGAAGAGCAAGTCAGAATTAAAACACGAGAACTAGAAAAGGAGTTTCTGGATAGTATTATCAACGGTGTCGCTGATCCGATGTTTGTAAAAGATGAAGAGCATCGTTGGACGGTATTAAATGATGCTTTTTGCGATATGTTAGGTAAAACACGTACCGAGTTACTAGGAAAAACGGATTATGATTATTTTCCTAAAGAACTTGCTGATAGCTACCAACATCAAGATGGGGTTATCCTTAACTCAACGGATGTTGAAATTAATGAAGGAGAGTTGACGACGAGTGATAATTCAACACGGCAAATTTCTATCAGTAAAACCTCATTTATAAACCCAACAACGGGTAGGCGAAATTTAGTAGGGACGATACGCGACATCACCGACCAAAAAAAAGCAGAACAGACTTTACGACGTAGTCAGAAAATGGATGCGGTGGGTCAATTAACTGGTGGAATCGCTCATGACTTTAATAATATATTAGGCATTATTCTTGGTAACATCAGTTTGCTTACGCCATTGGTCGCTAATAACGTACAGGCAAGAAAGCGTGTAGAAGCGATTGAAAAATCAGCCCAACGTGCAGCTGATTTAACGAAACAACTGCTGGGTTTTTCTCGTCAACAATCCTCTCAAGTTGTAACGACCGACATTAATCGTTTAATTGAAGACATGCAAAATTTGGTAGGGCGCTCTGTGACGCCGGAAGTGTCAATAGAACATCATTTTACTTACGAGTTATGGTTAACGGAACTAGATCCTGGTGATTTTGAAGATGCATTAATGAATTTAATTATTAATGCGAAAGATGCCATGGAAGGGGGCGGGAGTATAGTAATAGAAACCAATAATATTACGCTTGATGATGAATTTTGTAGTCACATAGATGCTCTAAGTCCTGGAGATTATGTCCAGCTAACAGTGACAGATTCAGGAACAGGGATTTTACGTGAGGATCAAGATAGAATCTTTGAGCCTTTCTTTAGTACCAAACCGAGAGGAAAAGGAACAGGCTTGGGTTTGGCAATGGTATTTGGTTTTATAAAACGGTCAAAAGGTCATATTAACCTTTATTCTGAACAAGGAATTGGCACCACATTTAGACTGTATTTACCCCGCTCCACAGAAATGGATGAGGTTAAACAACGACAGCCTGTAAATCACGAAACTGAGCTGCCATGGGGAAATGAAACCATTTTAGTGGTTGACGATGAAATGGAATTATTAGAGCTGGCAAAAGGTCTTTTGACCACTTTAGGTTATACCGTGTTGTCAGCGGTTAATGGTAAAGAAGCGATGGCGCATTTAACCCAAAATACGGATATAGCGTTGTTATTTACCGATGTGGTGATGCCTGGGGGAATGAGTGGATATGAATTGGCAGAATTAGCTATGGTAAGTCATCCGAAACTGAATGTTTTGCTCACTTCTGGTTATACCGATAAATCTCTGTCTCATAGCGGTATAGAGCGATTTATGAGCCAGCTGATCACTAAGCCTTATACTCAAACTGAATTAGCTCATCGTGTAAGAACGGTGTTAGGTACACCGGTGGTGAAGGAAAAAAAACATGATGTAGATATTATTGAAGACAAGCATGAAGATGGCTCCTATTTAGAGTGGACGGATGAACTCAGCATTGGCATAGCCTGCATAGATGATGATCATAAAATTTTGTTAGACCAAGTCAATAAGTGTCAAAAACTGATCGCTGGTGAAGATGGAAACCTGGGGGATATTCTCGATAATTTAAGCAGTTATACAGCCTCACACTTTAAGCGTGAAGAGTCAGTAATGGAGTTGTGTGGCTATCCAGGCTTAGCTAATCATCGCCAAGTGCATAGGCTTTTGATTAAACAATTAGCAGAAAAACGTCAACTCTATCAAAAAGGTATGCTCAATGAACAAACCTTATTAGTATTTCTTAATAGCTGGTTAGTGGATCATATTAAGACGATGGACCGCGCCTACGCTCCCTATTGTGACGGTGCTGAGGAGGTTATTAAACAAGGTTTGCTGGAAGCTATTAATGAGAAATAGCTTAGGAGAAGCATTTTGAATCAACGCACGATCTATCTGATAGACGATGAAATAGAGATGTTGGAGATGCTTAGTGATGTCATCGAAATGATGGGGTTTGTCGCACAGCCGTATAGTCGTGCAGGCCATTTTTTTGAACAAGTTAACACGTTTGAAGAAAACTCCATTTTAGTTTTAGATCTTAATATGCCGGATATGGATGGCATTGAAGTGATTCGTCGCTTGTCGACGATGTCTTCACCGCCAGCCTTAATTCTGATGAGTGGCCACGACTCAGGGGTACTTCATGCTGCGGAAAAACTGGGTAGAGCTCGAAGTCTTGACATCATCGCTTATATCGGAAAACCGATTAACTTGGAAAAATTTCAAGCCCTACTTAGCTCTACAACATCTGATAAAAGTACAGCACCACTAATAGCTTCGACAGATACAGAACCAAGTTTTGAAGAACTTCAGTGGGCGATTAGTCACGAACAATTGATTTTGCATTACCAACCACAGATCAATATTTCCACGGGAGGCATTATTGGCGTTGAAGCATTAGTACGTTGGCAACACCCAGAACGAGGGGTGATTAACCCTGATCGCTTTATTCCACTGGCAGAGAAGAAAGGTTTGATTGGCTCGATAACTCATTGGGTTATCGAGCATGCCGTTAAACAGAAACAGCGATGGCATGAGCAAGGCTTAGATTTATTGGTATCGGTCAATATTTCGGCCGTTGATATTACAAGTTTAACCTTACCTGAGCAATTGGCTAATTTATTAGATAACAATCAACTTGATCCAACAACGTTAATGTTGGAAGTTACCGAAAGTGCATTAATGGGGGAGTTAGTGACGTCATTAGATACCCTCACACGTTTACGTCTAAAAGGTGTCGGTTTGTCTATTGATGACTTCGGCACTGGCTATTCTTCGTTATCACAACTGCATCGTGTGCCCTTTACAGAGCTGAAAATCGATCGTAGTTTTGTGGCTAATGTAAATACCGATGAAGAAGCGAAAGCCATTGTTAAAACCTGCATTGTTTTAGGACATGAATTGAATATGCAAGTTGTTGCAGAGGGTGTGGAAACACAAGAACAAGCGGAAATATTAACGTTGTTAGGTTGTGATGTTGGTCAAGGGTATTTCTATAGTAAACCGGTCATTGCAGAGGAAATATTGTTGAAGTCTCAATCAGTGGCTTAGTATGGATATAACAACATGGGGTAAAAGGGCCAAGTCGTTTCTGAAAGAAAAGTTTCTCTACTTTGATATAGCGTCAATATTATGAGTATAAGGGAGTTACAAGGTCGTAGGTAACTCCAGACATAAGTGACATTCCTGCCGTACATACAAGTCACGTTATCGGCGTTGGCAACGGCTGATATTACGGTTACTAAAGAGTATTGACTTGATTTACTCGTTCAATGGATCAAAGTTATATTGTTTATAAGACTCACTGAGTCCCTTAATGATCTGATTTTCAACCTTAAAAATTTTACGGCTTTTTAGTTCAGAAAATTCAATGCTTGCTTGGTATTTTTCCTTCCATAAATGGATAAGAGAACCATCATGGTAGGCGATAAGAATACCTTCTTCAATGCGTTTGAGAGCCTCAGTATTTGATTTGTTAGTAAAGAAAAATCGCGGTAAAGGGTATTGAATAATGACGTTATCATCTAACACTAACTGTTTAATGTGTTTATGTGTTTGCCACTCATCGAACACTTCATTTATTCCTCGCAAGAAGAGATGAGCTCTATCTCTTGCCACCATTTTGAACATAGGATCGTAATAGCTAGACAATATGACTTCAAATCCTTCTTGCCTTAATATGTCAGCATCTAGCCACCCTAAGCCTTGTAAGACAGTGAACTGTTTTAATTCCTTTAGTGTTTTAACGTGTGTGAGTTTTTGTCTGGTTGTTTTGGATACAAAGGCAACACGATAACCTACGATGCCTCGGTCAAGTGGAAAAGGAATATGGAGTAGCGTTTCAAGATGTTTAGGGGTTACCGATTGTTTAAAGAAAAAATTTTCATACGTCTCTTTTTGAGCATCTAAAAAAGCACGCTTTTCATTTAGGCCGGGGTTACTGGGGACGAGCTGAAAAGGACCGTACTTAGCCTCCGTTTTTTGCAATGCTAATTCTAATAAATCCCGCTCATAATCATGGCGCGAATCAGTGTTGCTTTCAGGGGCTCGATAGGTGAAAGTCGTGTCAGAGTAGACGGCAACACTACACATGATACACAGGCAAAATAACCAGTTTTTCGTGTTCATTACTTGTTCCCTCCGGAGGGAGAATGAAACGATATTATGCATCGTCTTTATTGGTTAAATAACAATAATTCTCAAACGTACTAAGGGCTATCATACGCGTATTAATTACGGAAAAACCAGCTAAGTCATTACGTTTTATTTAAAAGTATGTAATAGTAATATTGTCTTGTGTAAATGATGTATCCCTGCTGTAAACGTAGTAAATAAAACGTAATTTTCCTGCGCGCAAGCAAGGAAAGGATATTATTAACCTTATGGCTCAAAAACGAATAGCTATTAAACTAGTAAAAACGAGTGTGGCCATTGCTTTTATTGTTGGTTTATTGCTAAGTGCATTGCAGGTCTACCGTGACTATTTGCAAGAGGAGAAAGCGTTAAGTCAGGTTGTTAATCGAATTTTGAAGGTGGCTGAACGTTCAGCTACTGCATCAGTACACACCTTAAGTGAAGAACTCTCAAAGGAAGTTATCATTGGCCTTCTGGAGTATGATTTTATTCACCAAGCTAGCATCGTCGATGATTTAGGTAATCTTCTTGCGGAGAAAAAACGTCCTCAAATAGAGAGCAGTAAAACGCAATGGTTAACAAGCTATATTTCTGAGCAATACCAGCACTATTCGATTGAACTTTACCCGCCCAGTGTCAACGCCGATACACCAGGCAAGCTAATAGTCATCGTTAATGGAGATACGGCATTAGCCTCGTTTTATTCACGGTCATTAGTTGTTTTGGTCAGTGGAATCGTTAGAATTATTATTTTGGTATTACTATTATTTTTGGCTTTTCACTTTATTATCACTAAACCTTTAACAAAGTTAAGTCATGAATTTAAGGCATTGAATCCTAAAGACCTCAACGCCAAATTACACACACCTCTTGGTCACGATGATGATGAGTTTAATTTTCTTACTGAGTCAGCAAATCTGTTGATAGGAGCCAACCATCAATTTATCCATGAATTAACGGAGAGCAATGCTGAGATAGCTGAGTCAGAAAGCAGGTTAAAAACCTTAGTAGAAACAATACCTGATTTAATCTGGTTAAAAGATCCTAATGGGCTTTACATTTCATGCAACCAATATTTCGAACGTTTTTTTGGTGCAAAAGAAGCTGAAATCGTTGGTAAAACAGATTATGACTTTGTTGAGAAATCTATAGCAGATTTATTTAGAGCTAAAGACCGTGCAGCGATGGATGCACAACAGACAACTGCTAATGAGGAAGAGGTTGTGTTTGCTGATGATGGGCATAAAGCGCTTCTTCATACGTTGAAAACGCCGATGTTAGATACTCAAGGTAACTTGATAGGTGTGTTAGGAATAGCTCGAGATATTACTGAAATCAAACAAACGGAACGTAATCTTCAAGCAGCGGAAGAGCGTTATGGTACCTTGATATCGAATGTGCCAGGTATAACCTATCACTGTGCCTGTGATGCTCATTGGACGATGGCGTTCATTAGTGATGAAGTCGAGAGTATAACTGGTTATCCCGCTTCAGATTTTATCGGAAACACGGTGAGAACGTACGCTTCAATTATTTATCCCGAAGATGAAAAGCTCGTCGACGAAGCAGTACAGCTAGGTCTAAATAAACACAGGCCTTATATTATTGAGTATAGAATTATTACCGTTAATGAAGACATTAAATGGGTCTATGAAAAAGGTAAAGGCGTATATGACAATAACGGAAAACTTGAACGATTAGATGGTGTAATCATCGATATCACCGAGCGTAAACATGCCGAAGTTGAAGTCGGACAACTACGAAATTATCTATCTAATATTATTGATTCCATGCCTTCTATTATCATTGGTGTAGATATCGAAGGTACGGTCACACAGTGGAACAGTGGTGCAGAACAGTCCATGAAACTGAGTACGAAGGAAGCAGTGGGGCAACCATTAAATGAAGTGTTTCCTCGTTTGGCATCGGAAATGCCTCGAGTGAAAGAAGCAATCATCAGTCGACAACAACAAAATGATAAAAAACGCAGCTACCTTAATAATGGCGTGCATGCTTACGAAGATGTGAATATTTATCCCCTTATTGGCAATGGTGTTGAGGGTGCAGTTATTCGGGTAGATGATGTGTCTGAACAAGTCCGCCTTGAAGAGATGATGATTCAGTCGGAGAAAATGCTTTCTGTGGGTGGCCTTGCAGCTGGGATGGCGCATGAAATCAATAATCCACTTGCCGGTATGATGCAAACCTCCAATGTCATGATTAATCGACTCACCAATAAAAATGTTGAGGCCAATAAAGTCGCTGCTGAGACAGCGGGTACATCGATGGAGGCTATTCATGACTTTATGGAACAGCGAGGCATTATTCGCATGTTAAGTGCTATTCATGACTCTGGAGAACGTGTTGCTGGCATTGTTGATAATATGCTCAGCTTTGCCCGTAAAAGTGACGATGCTTATACCACGCATGAGATTAGTGACCTGATAGATAAAGCGATAGAACTTTCTTCGACTGATTATGATTTAAAAAAACAGTATGACTTTAAATCGATCGTTATTTCAAAAGAATATGAAGATGATGTTCCATTAATTGCTTGTGATAGCGGCAAGATACAGCAAGTACTATTAAACCTATTGCGTAACGGGGCTGAAGCGATGCAAGAGGCTGAGGTCGAACATCCAGAATTTTGTTTGCACACTTATTATGATGTCGATCAGAATAGTGTTTACATTAGCATTAAAGACAATGGCACAGGTATGGACGAAGAGACTCGCAAACAAATATTGGAACCATTTTTTACTACTAAACCGGTAGGAGAAGGCACAGGCTTAGGGCTGAGCGTTTCATATTTTATTATCACGGAGAATCATGGTGGTGTAATGACGGTGGAGTCAGAACTTGGTGTTGGAACCAACTTCATTATTTCTCTACCAGTGAGTAATTCATCACAGTAATCATTTAAACAAAACGATATGATTTAATTTTTTGTGGCTGAACATAAGGGATTAATTAGCTAATTACTTTTTTGCTTAATGTTGGAGGCTTTTGTGAATTCCCTATTAATTTTGGACGATGAACATGTAGTACGACAGAGTTTTGCCGATTATTTTGAAGATAATTCATGGAATGTGGTTCAAGCAGAAACTGCTGAACAAGCATTGGAAATATTAGAAACTGAAAAACACTGTGCAGCGTTAGTTGATATTAGGTTACCTGGTATTGATGGCAATATGTTCATACGTGAAGCGTTAGAGCGGAACATAAAGATGGCGTTTATAATATGTTCCGGATCACCATCGTATTGTGTGCCAGCCGATTTGCAAAATCATGCAAACGTATCTGACACGTTTTTCAGAAAGCCAGTGGAAAATTTCGCAGCATTAGAACTAGATGTCAGACAAGCAATTGCTGCTGCTGGATAATACGGCCCATTTAGTCTGAACTTCGTCGTTTTGTCTCAACTGCTAGGTCTGTTTGGCGAAGTTCTTTGGTTATAAACGGATCTGCATAGATATGTTTAAGAGAGGCGCCATTTAAGTAAGCAATCTTTTGTGCTGATTTAACCATTTCTGGCGAACCACAAAGATAAATACAGCAGTTTTTAAGGTTTTTGTTTTGACTAAATGCTAAGTCAGATGCGCGCCCATGGAAATATTGAGTATCGTTTTGTGAATCAATACTAGACACACATGGAAAATAGTCTAGATTTTGATATTGTTCAGCCATCGAACGTAATTCATCATCTAGATAGAGATCTTGGCTGTTTCGATCTCCATGGTACAGCTTAAGATTTCCTTGATGGCCATGAGCAAGCGCATCTCTTACAATGCCTATCAATGGTGCTAAGCCAGTTCCCGTTGCGATCATCACTATATCGCGGTCGCTATGGTGTGAGAGATAAAAGCACTCACCATACGCACCTTGAATCTCGACCGTATCACCCTGTTGTACATCGTCATACAACCAATGGCTAACTTCACCATTTAACATTCGTTTGATATGTAACTCAATGTAATCATCATAGCTGGGCAAAC
>ENA-OSET01005911-OSET01005911.1-sediment-metagenome-genome-assembly--contig:-NODE-5911-length-10158-cov-2.665609_pt1 | contig 10158 bp, 12 predicted proteins | sample MGYA00237882_ERZ534229 | MGnify/ENA primary metagenome ERZ534229 (study PRJEB26408, sample SAMN06266212) | sediment metagenome | isolation source: Hudson Canyon methane seep mesocosm | place...
TCCCGCCCGGCCAAATTGAGGCCGCCCGGGCCTTTGGTATGCCGCCTATGATGACCATGTGGCGCGTCACCATTCCCGCAATGATGTCTTTTGCCACGCCGGGGCTGGCGAACCTCTGGTTGATTGCCACCAAGGACACAGCTTTGCTGGCCATCGTTGGCTTCTCAGAGCTCACGCTGGAAACCCGCCAGGCGGCCAGTAGCACTCGGGCATATTTTACCTTTTTCCTCGCCGCAGGTGGTCTGTATCTGATGGTGACCCTGTGTTCCGGCGTGGTGTTTGGCTGGATTGAAAAATGGGCGCGCCGTGGCCAACCGTCGCTACGGGAGGGCAGGGGATGATCGCGCTCAAATCGTTATTGCAACCCCATCGCATTGTGATGATGGCGCTGTTTGCAGCGCTGGTTGTCTGGTGCGCCATTACGCTGCGCTGGGATTGGATCCCGAAATACACCCCTCTCGCGCTTGAGGGGTTATGGACCACCATTTGGATCATGGCGGTGACGACTGTACTGGGTTTTATACTGGCCGTTCCGCTGGGGTTGGCTCAGGCGATTGGCCCTTGGTATCTGTCTATCCCCGCGCGTAGTTTCTGCACCATCATTCGGGGCACGCCGCTATTGCTGCAGATTTGGCTGCTGTATTACGGTCTGGGATCGCTTTTCCCACAATTTCCATGGATCCGCAGTAGCGAGCTCTGGCCCTACTTGCGGCAGGCCTGGCCTTATGCGGTGCTGGCGCTGACACTGTCCTATGCTGGATACGAGGGCGAGGTGATGCGCGGCGCCTTCTCTGGCGTGGCCAAAGGCCAACTAGAGGCCGCTAAGTCCTTTGGCATGCGCCGGGTCACGATGTTCCGCCGGATCTGGCTGCCGCAGGCCATTCGCAACGTTTTGCCCACCTTGGGCGGAGAAACCATCCTGCAGTTGAAGGCAACGCCGCTGGTGGCCACAATCACAGTGATCGATATCTATTCGGTGTCGTCTCGCGTCCGTGCCGACACGTTCATTGTCTATGAACCGCTGCTTTTGCTGGCCATTGTCTATATGGTCATTGCCGGCCTCATCACCTTGGCGTTCAAACGGTTCGAGGTTCAGGTCCCACACTAACCTGTAAGTACAAAAATGGCCTCGGTTTAAACGAGGCCATTTCTGGGATCTTGGTTACTTGCCGGTCCAGACCGGGTCACGTTTCTCGGCAAAGGCACGCGCGCCTTCCATCTGATCATCCGAGCGATACAGCACATCAACCGAAGCGAGCTGGCTTTTGGTGATCCGGTTCATCGCGTCCTGAAACTTGCTGTCTTCGGCATCGCGGACGATTTCCTTGATTGCCGCATAGACCAGCGGTGGGCCACTGGCCAACAGGCGCGCCAATTCCCATGCTCGGTCCATTAGCTGATCGGCTGCGACGATCTCGTTCACCAGCCCCCAGCGATGTGCCTCGTCTGCGTCAAACCAACGACCGGTCAGCAGCAACTCCATTGCGATGTGATAGGGAATGCGTTTGGGCAATTTGATGCTGGCCGCATCCGCCACAGTGCCTGAGCGGATTTCCGGCAGGGCAAACGAGGCATGGTCGGCGGCCAGAATCATGTCTGCCGACAGGGCCAGCTCTAGCCCGCCGCCACAGGCAATGCCGTTCACAGCCGCAATCACTGGCTTGTTCATGTCGCGCAATTCCTGCAAGCCGCCAAAGCCGCCAACGCCGTAATCACCATCCACGGCATCGCCATCGGCCGCAGCCTTCAGGTCCCAGCCAGGGCAGAAGAATTTCTCGCCGCCACCTGTCAGGATGGCCACGCGCAATTCAGGGTCATCGCGGAAGTCACGAAACACTTCACCCATGACATGACTGGTGGCAAGATCAATGGCATTGGCCTTGGGGCGATCCAGAGTGACCTCCAAAATGGCGCCATCGCGTTTGGTTTTAATAGGGGACATCTGTCAGGCCTTTCGAATAAGGGCGTCAACTGCCACGGCCCGATCAGGCGTGCAGAGCAGGGGGTTGATTTCAACTTCGCTAACGGTTTGTGCATTTGCAAGCACGTAGGATTGAACAGCCAGCACCGCCTCGACAATCGCGGCCATATGGGCGGCTGGTTTGCCACGGTAACCGGCCAGTAGTGGAGCACAGTTCAGGGTGTTCAGGGCGACCTCAATCTCTGTGGATTGTACCGGTAACAGCAAGGACACAGTGTCGCGAAGGATTTCTGTCAGCACGCCGCCAGCGCCCAGTGTCAGCACATAGCCATGGGCGTCATCGCGGGTCACGCCGACCAAAAGTTCAGCGACAGCGCCGGTGATCATCTCTTCGATCAGCACGTCGTCTGTGCCGATGTCTGCTGCAATTGCGACAACGTCCTCGGGCATCACAGCCAGTCGCACAGCAGCATGTTCCGATTTATGCGCCAGCCCAACGCCCTTGATGGCAAAGGGAGGGCGCAGTTCAGCGGCGGCAGCTGAAATGGCCGTCAGCCCATGGACCGAGCGGTTCTGTGGCACCTGAAGGCTATGCTGTTCAAGGGCCCGCTTCGAGGCGGCCTCGGTCAAGGTCTGCGTCGGAGTAGCAGTTCCCGGCAAACAGACTGGCGCTTGTTTTGGCACTCCAAGACTTGCCGCCGCTTGGGTCGCGGATAGCGCCTCACGTAGGCCCAGAAAGGGCACCACTCCGCCCGCCATTAAGTCAGCGGCGACATCTGCCGGCATTAGCTCTGGCAGGGTTGCGACCACGGCGAACCGGGCTTGGGTATTGACCCGCACGTCTAGGGCGGCCTGGGTGGCACAGATCCAGTCTGCGGCGTCGGTCGTAGGGTAGTCGACGATAGAGAACGTCATTGCGATGTCATCACCGGTCAAACCCGACCAGGCCCGCGCCATCGCCTTCTGATCGCGCCAGATATAGGTGTGATAGTCCAGCGGGTTGTTGAGGGCCACCATCGGCCCCAGCACCTCGCGTAATTCGACCTGTTGCCGACGAGATAGCGGTGGAAAGTTCAGGTTTGTCTGAACTGACATATCGGCGATCAAGCTTGCCTCGCCGCCGGAACAGCTGATCGAGGCGATATTGCCACTTGGCAAAGGACCATAGCAGTGCAGTAGTTTCAGTGTTTCCAGCAGGTCGGGTAGGGCACTCAGCCGGGGAATGCCCAGCCGGTCCAGAAAGGCCTGCGCACCGGCGTCACTGCCAGCCAATGACGCGGTGTGGGACACGGTTGCCTGTTGGGCCTGCTCGGACGCGCCGACCTTTAGCGCGACCAGCGGTACGCCTTTGCGGTGGGCCTTGGCGGCCAGCGCCTCCCACTCTCGCAGGTTCGAGAACCCTTCGATATGCAGGCCCACGGCGGTGACGCGGGGATCGTCGATCAATGCCGAGGCGATCTGTGCCTGCGAGGTCTGCGCCATGTTTCCGCAGGTCACCACATAGGCAATCGGCAGGCCGCGTTGCTGCATAGTGAGATTGATCGCAATGTTCGAGCTTTGCGTCAGGATCGCCACGCCTCGGTCTACTCGCTGGCACCCATGCTGATCAGGCCAAAGGAGGGCGCCGTCCTGAGCGTTGATAAAGCCATAGCAATTGGGCCCAAGAATGGGCATCTCCCCGGCAGCGGCAACCAATTGCGCCTGCAGGTCATCGCCTGTGGTGTCCTCTGCTGCGGCTTCGGAAAAGCCCGAGGCAAAACAGACCGCGCCACCGGCCCCCATGGCGGCAAGACTGGCGACCAGTTCGATGGTGGCATGACGGTTGATGCCGATGAACACTGCATCTGGTGGCGACGGCAGGTCCGTAAGGGACTTATAGGCTAGGTACCCGGCGATTTCATCAGAGCGCGGGTGAACCGGCCAGATGTCCCCAGTGAATCCCATTCCCTGAGATTGTTTGATGACCTGCTCGCACCAGGCACCACCGCCGACAATAGCGATAGTCTTGGGTTGGAACAGACGGCTAAGAATATTGGACATGCGCGGGCCATATAGCGAGAATTGAATGAGCCCCAGCGGTGTAGGGTCCCAATTGGCGCAGAGTGTCCGCCAATCGAAACCGCAACATACCGCTGGGAAAAGCAGGTTCAGGCACCGAGTGGGCGCAGCAGATCGCGAGAGATAATATGTCGCTGGATTTCCGATGTCCCGTCCCAGATCCGCTCGACCCGAGCATCGCGCCAGAAGCGTTCGATCGGGAAGTCATCCATCAGGCCCATACCGCCAAAGATTTGCAAGGTGGTGTCAGTGACCTTCGCAAGTGTTTCCGAGGCATAGAGCTTGGCAGATGCAATCTCGCGGTTGGCTGGCAGGCCCTGATCCAGGCGCCAGGCTGCGGCTAGGGTCAACCACTCGGCAGCGTCGATTTCGGTGATCATGTCCGCGATCTGGAATCCGATGCCCTGAAACTTGCCAATCGGCTGGCCAAACTGTTTGCGTTCGGCAGAATAGTTCAACGCATAGTCAAAGCAGCGCCGTGCCCGTCCAACTGAGAAGGCGGCAACGGTCAGACGGGTGGCGTATAACCATTCGTTCATTACCGCAAAACCGCCATCGACCTCGCCCAGCACCTGCGCATCGGGCAGGCGGCAATCGTCAAATGTCAGGATACAGTTCTTGTAGCCCTTGTGACTGACCGAGTTGTAGCCATCCCGCACATTAAACCCCGGTGTATCACGATCCACCAGAAAAGTGGTGATCCTGCGCTTGGGGCCCTTGGGGGTTTCATCCACACCGGTGGCAATGAATACGATAAAGAAATCAGCATGTTCCGCACCAGAGATGAAGTGTTTGGAACCGTTCACCACCCAATCGCCACCGGCGCGTATAGCCTGACACTTCATGCCGCGCACGTCCGATCCGGCGTCCGGTTCCGTCATCGCCAGCGCATCCATCCGCTCGCCACGTACGGCCGGCAGCAGATAGCGTTCGCGCTGTTCGTCGTTACAAGCCATCAGAATGTTCTGTGGGCGCCCAAAGAAATGCGTCAGCGCCATCGATCCACGGCCCAACTCGCGTTCGACCAGAGTGAAATCCGTGTGACTTAGCCCCGCGCCGCCGACCTCTTCAGGGAAGTTACAGGCGTAAAAGCCCAGATCGATGCACTTTTGTTTGATTGTGTTACCCAACTCGATCGGAACCTGACCGGTCCGCTCCACTTCGGCCTCATGGGGGTAGATTTCTTTTTCTACGAAACTGCGAACAGTCGAGACGATCATCTCTTGTTCTTCGGACAAGCCAAAATGCATTTCTCGGGTTCCTTTGTCGATGATTTTTCCTGAATGAAATAGCGTCTTGCGCTGCCGTGTTGTGCAGAGTTAGACGTAAACTATGCAGAGTTTGACAAAAATTTATGACCGGACACAGAGTTTCGATGTCTTGCTTTTTGACAATTTCTCCATTCATTGCCTGGCAAACACAGTGGAGCCTTTGCGGGCGGCAAATACGTTGTCACGGAACACGCTGTATCAATGGCGGTTCCTGACACTGGATGGCGCGCCAGTTGTCAGTTCCAGCGGAATGCAGGTCGCCCCTCATGCCGCACTTAAAGAGGGGGCAGGCACAGCCCTGATGGTCATGCCATCGTATGGGTTTCGCGGTCTTGGAGGATGGGACATAACTAAGGGCCTAAGGGCCGCTGCAAACCGATATACCTATCTGGCAGGGTTGGACACGGGCAGTTGGCTTTTGGCCAGTGCAGGTTTGCTGGACGGGTATTGCGCGACAATTCACTGGGAGGAGCTAACCGGTTTTGCCGAGACATTTCCCGAAGTTAACGCACAGCGTGAACGGTTTGTGATAGATCGCGACCGGATTACCTGTTCAGGGGCGATGGCAGCTTTCGACCTTATCATGCACCTGATAGGCGAAACGCACGACCCTTTATTGTCGATGGACGTGGCGCAATTGTTCATGTCCCGGGATACGGCACAGTCGCAGCCTTCGATCTCGCGCACCAAACTTAGATCCGTGGATCGGGCGATTTCAATCATGCAGGAACATCTTGAACGGCCTGTTTCTATTGCAGATATTGCTCAGTTGGTGGGTTGCACGCAAAGAACACTTGAACAGCGCATCCGGGCAGAACTGAAGGCCACGCCACAGGCTGTTTACCGCAGGCTCCGGTTGAACTTGGCGCGAAAACTGGTGAGCGACACAGATCAACGGGTGACTGAAATCGCTGCCCGATGTGGGTATGAAAATGCCAGCGCTATGACCCGTGCTTTCAAAGCAGAGTTTGACCTGACGCCGCGCCAATTGCGTAGCCTGTCCTGACATTGAAAAGGAACGTCAGAATTGACAAGGTGCACAGCCAAAGGCCCGTCAAACTGACGGCAAAAATATTAAACATCGTTGACCCCGCTGGCGTAGGCGATGGTCGAGACCAGTTGGGTCCCTTGTTTTGATCGACGTGCCCATAGCAACTGACAGGCGTGCTCTAGCCATTTTTGGATCAGATAATCGGTTGGCGTTGATCCGGTCAGGGCAAAGCTGCGCTGAAATTTCCGCATTGATATGCCAAGCCGTTCCGCAATCTGTGGTATCGTAAATTCGTTGTCTGTGAAACTCAGATCGATAAATGCCACCCCCCGTCGGAGAATTGTCTTAAGCTGTGAGCGGGCGACCCTCGGTTATGATCCAGGGCAATGTGATCGGCAGCGGCTTATCGGTGAATGTTATGCCGTATGTGCGTGGACAGGCCGAGGATTATGACGGCTGGGCCCAGAACGGAAATCGCGGCTGGGTTTAATCGAACGTGCTGCCGATGTTTCGTGATCTGGAAAGCAATATTGAGCACTCCGGACAGTTTCACGGAACCGAGGGTGGGCCGCATGTCTCGGAAACGGGGTTTCATCACCCGTTAAGCCGGGCCTCTATCTGCGCCGCGCAAGGGGCTGGAATCCCTTACAATCCTGACTTCAATGACTGCGCGCATAACCGGGGTAGGGTTCTACCAGACAACCACCCACAATGGTCACCGTTGGGCAGCAGCGGATGCGTTCTTAAGAAAAGCTGAAGCGCGGAAAATCCTCAAGATCCTGACTGAGAGCTGCGTCGCCCGCGTGTCGTTTGAGGGAACACGGGCGATCGGTGTTGAACTGGAAAATGGCACCCGCAAAGGCGCTGCCGGTGAAGTGGTCTTGTGCGCTGGCACCATGGAAATGCCCCGTCCGATGCAGCTGTCAGGAATTGGCAATGCAGATCACCTGTCAGGCCATGGCATCGACGTGGTTGCAAATCTGCCGGGGGGGTGGCGAGAACTTTCAGGATCATCTGGAAACCACTGTTCAGGGCGTCACCCACGGCCCGATTTCCTTTTTTCGTCAGGACAAAGGCGTCCGGGGGGGGGCTGCATAGGGCGCAGTACTTGGCAACGCGCTCCGGATTACTGAAATCGAATGTGGTCGAATGCGGCGATTTCATTGATGTCTCGGATGCAGGTCTACCAGATTTGCAATTGCACGTTCTGCCGGTCATGGCGGGTTGGACGGATCGTGCGCCCATTGAAGAACACGGCATTGCCATTGGCCCGTGCTTCTTGCGGTCTAAATCACGCGAGTCAGTCAAGCTGAGGTCGGCAAATTCGAAAGACCCAGCGCTGTTCGATGCAGGTAGTTTCTCAAACTCAGATGAACTTGAGATCCTAGTATGGGGCGTGAAGAAATCAACCGAGATCCCGGAGGCTCCGTCACTGGCGCGCTTGATCAAGCGCAGGGCCCTGCCTGTGCCAGGGATTGAGAAGAGCGACAACGCCTTAAGGGACTATGTCCGTCAGATCGCAAAAACCGTGTTTCATCCGGTTGGCACCGCAAAGATGGGCCGGGATACCGATCGTATAGCGGTTGTTGAGACTGAATTGCGCGTGCGCGGTGTTCAAAGACTACGGGTTACCGATGCCTCCATCATGTCGCGGCTGGTGTCAGGCAATACAAACGCACCCAAAATGATGAAGGCAGAGCGCGCTGCTCGTTTCATTGCGGGCAAGCAGGCGCTGAGCAGCTCAATCGCTGACTAGTAATCTTGCTCCCCGGAGGGCCGGGACAAAAGACGTCGTAACACAACGACACACCCAGGGAGGACACCATGAAGAAGCTGAATATTGTATTGTCGGCAACTGCGGGCCTTTTTGGTCTGGCCGTTGCGGATCAGGCCGTAGCAGCACAATCGTGCGGTGCCAATACTGACGCCGCCGCAACCGGAAAGCCCATCATAGTTGGAGGTATTCACTGGACTGCCGCACCCTGTGATTTTTTGGATTCGATTGATGCGGCGGCAGCCTATTTTTCCTGCGTCAATGCCAATGGTGGTATCAATGGACGCCCCGTCGATTACCGCGTCGAAAACGACCAATGGACTCCGGAACTTGCCGCACAGGCTGCAGCTAAACTGGTCCATGTCGCTGGTGACGTGTGAATGGGACAGACGCCGTGACTAAGATGAGTTACATAAACTGGCTGTTATACACCGTGCTTATGGTGGCCATTGTCACCTGGCTGGGTTGGGCTAAACTGCCAAAGATTATCGGTTTTTTTGTATCCGGCCTTGCGGTTGGGCCATTGTATGCACTGGGCGAAATTGGATCGGTGGTGCTGTTTCGCGCCACCGGGGTCCTGAACTTCTGCAAGGGCTGCAGGTGTTGTGACCGCCTGGCAACTGGTCCAATGGGGCGTCTGGACGCTGATTACTTGGCTGGTCTGTGTCCTTGTCGATATCGCTGCTTTACGGACGCATGATCGCACCTGTGCTGGCGTGGCGCGAACCGGTGGTAAAGGCAGTGGCGACCTTGGGGTTTGCGCTGGTCATCCTTGGAATGGTCAGTTTTCTGAGGATCGATGATCTACGCTCGTTCTCGCTACCGACTGACAAAATCGGAGTTAAACTGCTAGGTCTACGCGTCAGTGTCACCCGTTTGATCGTGTTCCTGACCTTGATTGGGCTGGTTGTTGAAATCTACATTTTTCTGGGCCGCACAAAGATCGGCCTGAATATGCAGGCCTTGCCAAACAACCGGGATCTTTCCGCGCTGGTCGGTATTCCGATCCTGAAGGTAAAAACCATTGCCTGGGGGCTGTCGGGTGTGATTGCTGGGACTACCAGTCTGGCAATGATGGTCCAGGGCTGGGTGCTGGCGCTAGCAGTGCTTCGAGTGCTCGGACTTTACCTGGCATTGATTACGTTGATGGCAGCTGGCGGGCTGGAGATCAATCTGGCAACGTTTCAGTTTCCAAATGGCGGCACCTTTAAGGCCAGCGAGAGTATCTTGCTCTTTGCGCTCGCCGTGGTGGGAGGTGCTCGGTACTGGTTCGGGGCTGTGATAGCCGCTGCGCCTGACGGAGTTGATGCAAATTTCTCAAAACCGGTGAGCGGTATTATCGGCCCAAACGGGGCGGGAAAGACGGCATTGATGAACGCGGTGTCCGGTTTTGTTGCGACCCGGGGTGGTCAGATCATCCGGGATGGCGAAAACCTGAGAGGGCTTGCCCCGGATAAACGCGCACATTGGGGGTTGCGGCGGTCGTTTCAAAAGGAAGAGATTGCCGATGACCTGACCATTGAAGAGAATGTGCTGGTTCAAACCGATCACTCACCACAGGGAGCTGCGCGAAAACGTCAGGATGTGATGCGGGTTTTGGAGATCGTCGGCATGGCAGATCGCGCGGAAAAATCAGGCACATTGCGCAATTCGTTTGAACGGCGTCTGACCGATGTCGCCAAATGCCTTGTTGGACAGCCCAAAGTGATCATGTTTGACGAACCGGCGGGTGGCTTGTCATTCGAAGAAACCGCCCGCTTGGGGGATCTGTTCTTGGGCATTCATGACCGGACCGGGCACAGACATTGGTGATTAACCACGATGTGGATTTGATCGCCCGGATCCGTGCGGAAACACTGGAGTTGGATTTTGGTAAGAAAATTGCCTTTGGGCCGACAGCGGCTGTGCTGTCTGACCGCAAAGTGAAAGCTGCTTATCTTGGTACAGAGGAGGTCTGATTATGTCACTGAAACTTGCAGAAATATCCATAAATGACGGACCTCGTTCATTGGTGTCAGCTGTGAACCTGACTCTGGAGGCCGGACAGGTCACGGCCGTCCTTGGGGCGAACAGGGCGGGTTAACCCGCGTTTTCTCTGAAAGAGTCGATAAAATGAATGCGGTAATGACAAGCAGTTGGGTTT
>ENA-OSET01005913-OSET01005913.1-sediment-metagenome-genome-assembly--contig:-NODE-5913-length-10152-cov-3.240794_pt1 | contig 10152 bp, 7 predicted proteins | sample MGYA00237882_ERZ534229 | MGnify/ENA primary metagenome ERZ534229 (study PRJEB26408, sample SAMN06266212) | sediment metagenome | isolation source: Hudson Canyon methane seep mesocosm | place: USA:Hudson...
ATCTTTTGACAATGCAACTGGTAATACGCTTCTGCCTCTTTCGGATGCTCTTTTAAATAGTCAGTTTCGATACCACTTAATGTTAACGACTCGGACCAGGAGCGCTGATAGGTTTCCATTTCTGAGTGAAAACCAACAATGTCACTCATATCAACGATGTCGTAACCATAGATAAAGCACTTCTTAAGCTTTATATATTCTTCAGGTAACTGGATGGGTAATTCATCTGACGGTGTCTTTGGCAAGGTTTCTGACGACGGCCCTAGTTTTGCCGCTGTTGGATTTTTTTTCTCTGCTGAGGGCTCTATTTGTTCTAACGAGATGTCTAAACCTTCTGGTAATGGTTCTGGCGATGCATCTGACAAAGTGATATATGCACCACCTCCGATTAACACCGCCACACACATTACCATCAGCCATAAGTAGTTGCTTGTGAATAAATAGTTGCTTGAGTTTTCGTTATCACTGTTGCTAACGCGCTTCAAGCTCATGTTGGGCAGCCTTTACTTTCTTGCTGACTTTAACTGAATTGACTCAACAACCGCGACAACCCTTCGATTAATCGCTCGCCCTTCTTCTGTCGCATTATCTGCAATCGGCCTATCTTCGCCATAGCCTTGAGCGTTAAGGCGCTCAGGAGATATATCATACTCTTCGAGAAGGGTGTTCATAACCGTTTCAGCACGCTTCTGAGATAAGTTAAGGTTGTATTTATTTCTACCTAAGCTATCCGTATGACCCTCTATCACTACTTTAGTGCCATCAAACTGTTTTAAGAAATCTGCTAGTTTACGAATTTCAGCAAACGATTCCAGCTCCAATTCTGCACTATTGATCAGGAATTTAATGTCCATACTCATGGTGACTTTTTCAGGCAACATCACAGGACAACCGGTTTCATCAACGACGAAAACAATGTCAGTGCCGGGGCATAAATCGGTACCGTCAACCACCCCATCGAAGTCAGAATCTATTGGTGCAGGCTCAGGTATCGGTTCAGGTATCGGTTCTGGCTCTGGGATCGGTTCTGGCTCTGGTTCTGGTTCTGGCTCAATATCAAAGGGCACACGAACATATTTCTGCCCAAATACGTAACCCACAGTCAACCTAGCTGCAACGTCACCATTATCTTGTGCAAACAGCTCACTTCGAAATATATAATTGCTTTTGAAATATTTTTTAAAACCGACGCCTAAGGTAAACAGCACATCAACGTCTTCGTCCCCACCACCTTTAATTACCCTATGCCCAACACCGGCAGAAACAAAGCTTCGAACATTGCCGTCATTCAGGTGATATAAAAAGCCTTGATATAAACTTTTAGCTTTTCGTTTTGCTGAGTTATCTTTTTCTTTTAGGTTAAACCTAGAAAACCAAATATCCCAAGAAAAGTCACCACCGTCATTATCAACTGGTAACTCAAAGCCAAACTCTGCGCTGAAGGCATCCTTGAACTCGTTATCTTCATCGTGGAAGTAATCTGCTGTCCCAATGTAAATCTCTGTATCTTTAACAAACTCTGCCATAGCAGAAATGGAGTAACAGCAGGCAAACAGGATTAATAACAATCTTTGCTTCATTATTCGGCTTTCCTTAGTCAATTCACCCGATACAAATGCCGGTTCAAGTTAATATCCAGTCATAAGCGCAAACATCGGGAGGTATAGTTTTCAATTATTAATCATTATTATTGTTTAGTCTCATTAGCGCGCAAAGGTAGCAAGTATAAGGCCTAAAAGCGAATTAGCTTGTTGGATTTGGAAGGTATTTGGCGTTTATTCTGAGAATTAGTCATTCTTTTGTTACTTATGGCACCAACAACGAGGCTATTCACTAAAATGCACATATGAATAAGATAATAAACATCGATGCATAAAATCAATTAAATATATACCCAGCTTTAGCGCTAATATTATCTGCTCTGACATTGAAATTTTATAAATTTATTCTATCTTCTAATATAAGCTTTTTATTGTCACGCTGACACCACCATTCGCTGACAAACAATACCTCCTCTGCAAAAAGGACTAGAGGCTTACGTTTCATATGAATAAAACAGATGTAATCAACACAATTGAAAATCTTTTTAGTATCGCCTGCTTAGGTCTATTCGAGAGTTTAAACTGTACTGTTGAAGCTGTTAGTGATGCAGATATTGATATAGAAGCCGACGTTATAGATGCGCCAGGCATACCTGTTGCTTGTATTGATGCGGGCTCTACTGATGTTGAATTAATCATCTGCCTACAAATTCCGCCATCAACCTTAGCAAACACATACCCTGTCCCTAACCAAGTTAACAGCATTGATAGCGAGTGTTTAGAAGACTGGATTTCTGAATTATCAAACCAGTTGATTGGTCGGTTTAAAGCCCTATTAATCACACATAATTGTTTTATATCATTAGGCTTACCTACCAGCTATCCTGAGTCAAATATTAATGAGCTTCTCACAGAGGGCTGCCACCACTATGAGTTGTTTTTTGATTTAGGCGGCGAGTTATCCGCTTGCTTCATGTCAATTGAAATGTTTTCTGACACCTTTGTTTTTTCTCAAGAGGCAACAATAGACCTAGATATTACGGAACCAGGCGGCATTGATTTATTTTAATCCAAGAATATAAAAATCAACTAATGCCCGCTCTACGTGTCAGAGACACCGGTAAACATCCGCCTGATATTCAAACCACTCAATAGCAGAACCATGAAATAAACAGCCACACCCAATACGACTATTTTTCCGAGTGAATAACAACGCGCTAAGGCATCCATTTCAAACCATCGCTCAATAGGTATCTGCAGCCAATAGATAAGCGAGATCATTACAACATTTGCTATTACTATTCTAAATGCGAATAAAGCCCAACCCGCACTCTTCCTGTAAACATTAGCTTTCATCAAGCCATGCAATAACCACAGCGCATTCATCCAAGATGAGATAGCAGTCGCCAGTGCTAAACCAGTATGCTGCAGAGGCCATATGAGTATAAAGTTCAAGACCATATTGGCACACATTGCCCAGATCCCTACCTTAACAGGGGTTTTCATGTCATGACGCGAAAAATACCCCGGCGCAAGCACTTTGATCAACATAAAAGCCAACAAACCTAAAGCATATGCTCGCAAGCTCATGGCAGACATGAAGACATCATTCTGGGTCAACTCACCATAATAAAAGAGTGTCGTTACCAAAGGCTCGGCTAACACGATCAACGCTAACGCTGCTGGAACCCCCATTAACAAGATAATACGCAAAGCCCAATCAAGGGTGTCCGAGAACGCCTGTTCTGATTTACTGGCATGCTTACGCGAAAGCGTTGGTAAAATCACGGTCGCAATGGCAATACCAAAGATGCCTAACGGTAGTTCGGCAAGTCTGTCTGAGTAATAGAGCCACGACACACTTCCCGTTTGAAGAAACGAGGCCAGTATGGTGTCTATAAGTAAATTAATCTGGCTGACTGACACGCCAAAGAGTGCTGGCACCATTAGTTTGAATATTCGGCGAACACCCTCATGGCTATAATCAAGTTTCGGCCTAGGCATCAAGCCCATTTTCAATAAAAATGGGAACTGGAAAAACAACTGCAGCACACCAGCAATGAGTACCCCCCAAGCAAGCCCAACAATCGGTTGCGCAAAGAGCGGGGTTAACCAGATAGCAGCTGATATAAGGACTAAATTTAACAATACCGGTGTGAATGCCGGAATAGCAAAATAACCATAGCTATTCAGAATTGAACCTGAAAAGGCAGTCATCGAGATCAGAAACAAATAGGGAAAGGTGATACGTAGCATTTCAGTCGCTAAAGAATATTTTTCAGCATCGTCTAAAAAACCGGGTGCAAATAAGGCCGTTAACCAGGGCGCACCTAAAATTGCTAACAAAGTAATAACAAACAATATCCCGCCCAATACACCTGCAACTGAATTCGCTAAGCGACGAACCTCTGATTCTGTTTTTGTGCTTCTATAATCAGATAAAACCGGAATAAAAGCCTGGGAAAAAGCACCTTCAGCAAATAAGCGGCGAAAGAAATTAGGAATTTTAAATGCAATAAAAAAAGCATCAGAGCCCGAAGACGCGCCAAATAAGTTAGCAACAACAATATCTCGAACCAAACCAAAGACACGCGACAACAATGTCATTACCCCGACCAGTCCTGTTGACTGAAGTAGGCTTCGAGATTGCTTGGGTTTAATCGTGACTGGTGGCGCCGTGTTTTTTTCTGGGACTGACATAAGGCCTAATCAAATATTCATCGATAAACGCGAAGCATACTGATGTCTGCATAAAAAGCAATGTCGCTAGCTAGTGCTCATCCATAAATAGCTCCGTAGCGAGGGGGCTCCAGAGTTTGCAAATGGTGCCGCAATATATAGGCGTTTAGTTATTCTAAACAACTGTAGAGTGTGGATACCAGTTTCAAATTCTGGGGCGTCCGCAGTAGGTGTCATTTCTGGATGGGTACTAGCTATGTAAAAGATTTCCACTATTATTACTTAAATAGAGCTTACATCAGAATCAGAGAACCCTTATCAGAGAACCCTCATATGATAGAGCAAGATATTAATCGTTTAATGCTGCACTTCGAAAAAATATTCAGAGATGCCAATAAAAAATATATCAACCCTGAAATTAACGAAGTATCGATACAAGATTTGGAGCCGATGATCAATATGGTGGCAAAAAGCCGTGCGGCATATCTAAAATATATGTACGAGCTAGGAAAAAAATACGATGAGACAGATTCATTTCCTTCAGCCGATGAACTGAAAAAACTGAAAGTGTTAAGGATGCGGTTTAATGAAGTATCTGAAGGCGCCCAAGCTTTCGAAACCTGTATTCAGCGGGGCTATATGGACATAAAATCTAACCAAGAATAAATTGAGTACTATTAACATTACCTGGCGTACTCTGTCATTTAAGAACCAGTTGTTGCATCTCCTGATCTAGAAAAAACTCAAAACGATTCAGTATATTCATACCTAATAAGCCGTCATATTGAAAATCAGGCAAGGGCATTATACCTATCGCTACTTCCTCAATATTAACATCCTGCATCTGAACATTTTGCATCTGAATAACAGGCAAAGTAACTTTAAGTCCGCTTACAACACCATTAGCAGTATTTAGCAATAAGGATTGCGCATGTTCAAGAATTTCCGGGAATTGTGACTCCGCTATAGACTCTTTGATTACCGTCATAGACGCCCCCGTATCCAACATTAATTTTAAACCCGAAAAACCAGTACCGGATAATTCAAGTACAAAATGCTCCCCCACTTTAGTTAAAGGAATAACCACCTGGTTTTTAGACGCTTCATATCGAGCAATCCGCTCTTCTAACTCAAAAATACTTTCTTGATACTGAATATCGTGCAGGGCTCCCGCCAAGCTCTGTTCAGCCATATAAATATCACCAGATTTAATCAGCCAATGCGTTAAGCGCAAATAGTACGGAGAGTGGTCTGCATGTAAACCAACCAGTAAACGGTAAAAATCAATTAACAACGCATACTGTGATAACTCACCAAGCTTGCTGTCTATATCCTCAACCATGCGATAAATCAATAGCAGTAGGTCATTTTCTATTTCCTGCTCTACAAACAAACGTTGCTCATATAAAAAAATCATCGCATCATGATAACTATTGTTAGCTAAAAACTTGGTCGCAACTAACTTACTTATCGATAGGTCCTGGGCATACCGCTCACCATCATCGGTAATTAGCTGAGCAGCCATATCTATACGGCCAGCTTTAATAAATTCGAGTATTAACTTAGAAGAATCTAAAGGGGCCGCCTTAGAAAGCAACATAGGAAAATGACCTGATGACACACTTTGTATCAGGTCTTTAAGCCTTTGTTCATTCCGGAGAAAAGAGTGTTCATCAGCAGATATACGGTTTTGTTTCGCGCCAGCATACCAAAACTGTTGCGCCAACCAACCTAAACTAACGCCAGCTAACAGCGCAATAATATATCCCCAGGATTTTCTCAACTTCTCATTCCTTCAATGGTGAGTCATTAACATAGTGAGAGCTATCCATTGTTGCTCCTGCAGGTTTATATTCTCAATACTTTATTCTTTAGTTATCGGCCGGTCAAAAAAATACAGCATTGGTTCATGTTTAATGTCTTCAATCGGTTCACCATTAGAGCCACTCTTCAAAGGTGATATAAATGCTGAGTTTTGAACCCTGGTGCTAGTACCATCCTCCACAATAAAGTTTTGACTCACGCTGCTTACTGATGTGCTGCTCACACCGCCTGTTTGATCTACCTCTTCGGGAATAATTTGAAAATGGCCAAATCCTAACTCATCATCAATATTTCTTTCTATCCATCCACCAATAATCGACTCTACGTTTCCTGACACCGTTCCCACAACATCATTAACTAACTCTGAATCTATAGGCCCTAATACTTTATTAATTTCGCCAGTGATGTTGTCAATTGATAGTAGTTCAGGGTCTAGCAACACACCTTCATCGGTGACATCCGACTGAAGCCCTGATAATAAGAACATTTCTCGATTATCAACTGTTCCACCAAGACCTTCATCAAACGTTTCATCATACAAAACAAGCCACTTGCCATTATGATCACTACCTTCAACTGACAAGTCCATATTTGGCGTTAATTGAGTATCACTACAGACTCTACTACTCAACTGAGAAGCAGAGCAGAATAGAGCATGAGAACTAAATTCTTGATATTGAGTAGCACAACTTTCGTTTTCTATCTCCTCCGCAGTACACGCATTATCAGACCCATCGTTACAACCAACCAATTGATAATTTTTATAGCACTCATTAAACCGAGTTGAAGCCTTCAAAAGAGTACTGACGAATAGATTATTATTTTCAATGTAAGCATCAAGCGCAAAGTGATCAATACGATCACCAAACAAGACTAGCTCTCTACTAGACTTGGGTGCAGTTAGATCTTCCTGATAAAAATAACGTAACAACACGTCCTTTTTATTCATTCGAGCAGTAATGAACAAGCTATTACGATCTAAAATAAAATCTAACTCATCGATAAATTTCTTGTCATACTGCATAAATCCACGAAATTGAACATTATTATCAGGCTGATCTAGCTCACTTAGGTGCGTAAAGTCACTTGGGGTACAGATATCTTGATGGTCAGGGCTAGGAAGACTAGGGCTAGGGGTCTCGAGGTTTTCCGCTAACGTTATACAGTTGTCGTCAACTGACTCAGCCGCTGAACAGCCTAACGCAGGGTCACAGGCAGTAATAAACTGCCATGTACTGGCAAGTAGATCATGGGCAATGCCGCAATTTTCAACATCCACTAAACCCGCCTCTATATCAGCAATATCAATATCGTCACCGTCTTCAACTTTATAGGATTCACATTGGGTTAAGTCAAACTGCGAAAAAGGATTATAATCTGATAACTGATTTGTATGAGAACGACTAAGGCTGGGTTTTCGAACGGTATATTCAGATGCATTAACTGGCGGGGTGAAGTCAGTAAGATAATCAAGCTTAAATATTCGTCCACCGTCCACAATAATAAGTTCATCATCATCGTGGAGGGCCATTACAGATGCAATATACTCGCTAGAGAGTTCGCCTGCGTCATTGACTTTAGCTTTCATTTTGAAAGATCTATCAGACAATATTGTATCGATACGATTATTTTCACCGGTCACTTTTGAAAATAATTCAATGCCAGCATTAAACACAAACACATCAAGCCCTAGCTGTAACATGTAGTGATAATTTTCCATTTGGGTTAATTCAAACAGATATCCGGGTGTTACCTGGCCATCTGACTGAGTCTGAACCGTAAATTTTTGAATATTTCGCTCTTGAGACCACAGAACATCATCGACATCATTACTTGGCCCATACATTACTAACAAATTCTCATCGCTACCGTAACCTAGATAACCATAGCTTAGTTGCGACTCACCCGTGTCTTCATCGGTAACCCAACCAAGTACCAGCTCAGATTTAGCTAATGATTCTGTGACAATTTCTAATTCCACTGTTTTAGAGTCATCAAGCAAGTCTGCGTCAAATTGGTAATTCATTGGTAGTTTAAAGTAGCGTTTTTTATTCGCCGTGATTAAACAATCATCATCGGACACACTGTCCTCAGCCGTCACAACATAAACATAATCAGCATGAATGATAGTATAGTTAGTCTGACCCCCATCACTCGAAGACAGTACTGTTTCGACAGGAATCACCTCGCACACTCTATTCTCAAAATGCCGCTGCACAACAACAGTATTGTTAAGGTGGTCTAATTTTCTAACCGTATCTTCATTCACTAATAAGGTGATTTCTGGCTTTGGCTTTTCAGTGCCTTCAGCAATAGTATTCAGAAAAATGATCTTATTATCAGTCGATGTCGCTAATGTAGTTAAATTACCCGAAGTCTCACCCGAATCAAAATCAGGAGGGGAGTAATTAAATAACGATAAACTCTCACTCTCTGAGAAGGTATTTTCAACACGGCCAAGTGCAGCATTAACCAAATCGCCTTGGACAGTAAGCCCTGGTAGTAGAGGTTTATTGAAATGTGCTGCTTCTTCTTCTTCCGGTAGTGTTCCTACCTCACCCGGACAAGCAGTTAACATGAGCGTTAATGACACAATTATACTTAACTGAACAAACAGTTTTTCCATCTTGTTGAATTACCTTTTAGACCTGAATCATCACATTTTTTTGCGCTCACCATTATATCTGGGATAACCTATAAAATAACTTATTAGCTTCTTGATTGAGAGCCCGTTCACACAAAAGAAGTGACAACCATAACACCAATCACAGCTGCAAGAGAACGTAGTTCACATGGACATTCCTCAACCGCCACATTCAAGCATCAAAACACCGATGCCTGCACCAATAGACGCAGGTAAAACCTTCCCAAGTGAACTAGGTGACATCAAATTAATACCTGAGCAAATATACACCGCAAAAGTACTGCAAAAAATAATGAACTCCGAAACATCGACAAGCCTTTCAAAACAGCAAATAAACGAGTGGTTAATTAGTATCAATGGAAAACAGCTAAAGATAAGTACTCACATTGCACTAACACCCGAGCAGTTAATACTCGTCAAATTAAGTAGTGCCCCTGACACAAAATTGCCTTTATTATTACTTCAAGCAACTAGCCCAATCACTGGCCTGAACATTCACCAGCAGGCTAAAGATACTAACCTTCCTATTATTGAACAAATCCTCAAAACAATGAGCCAATTGCTCAATAAACAAACATCCATTTCATCCGGCCTGCAGACACTTCAACAAAACACCTTATTAGATACCGGTTTACCTCTTTCTATTAATCAAGCTAAAACAGCAGAAAGCACCTCGCTTAACAAACAACTTACAACATTAGCGCTGGCAAGCTTAGTGAGCAGCCTCCCAAAAGTCGAAGATATAATTACCAGCATTAGAACCAATACTTCTGGCAAATTGATCAGCACTTTACTTCAACAAAGCGGTTTGTTTTTTGAAGCAAAACAGACACAAAACTCAGCAAGACCAACATTACACGCTCTACTAGATAAGCTAGATCTAATTAAGTCTCAAAAGATCACACCGCCTATATCTCCACAACCACTATTAAGCAACCTGCAAATCACTACTTTGCAATCTTTTCTTCAACCCAAAGTAAACATGATGACCGGTGGTAGTCAGCCAGACAGTAAGTCTGATATTAAAGAAACGCTCATTCTATTGCTCAGCTCTTTAGGCAAAGTCACACAAAAACCGATCAAGCTATCAGAAATTCAAACGACACCAACTACATTTGTACAGAATGAGGTTCCTAGCTCTCCTTTTAACTTTCCAAATATACTACTTTCAAGCCCCATCAAAAGCGACAAGTCAATTAACGAGAATGAAGCCAACACAGGGCAATTACTTAAACTATTGGCTGGCATGTTAAATCGAGTTCAATTTAATCAACTTAACAGTATATACCAGAGCTTAAGCCAACAGCTTGAACAGCAAACTACGCAATCTTGGTTTTTTGAATTACCACTTGTAGCGCCTAACGGCCAGCTATCCACCTTCAATTTACGTATCGATAAAGAGAATGGCGGACAAGAAGATAAAACGAAAGAGGCCGAGAAGGATATTCAGTGGAAGCTAGTGTT
>ENA-OSET01005914-OSET01005914.1-sediment-metagenome-genome-assembly--contig:-NODE-5914-length-10152-cov-2.335881_pt1 | contig 10152 bp, 5 predicted proteins | sample MGYA00237882_ERZ534229 | MGnify/ENA primary metagenome ERZ534229 (study PRJEB26408, sample SAMN06266212) | sediment metagenome | isolation source: Hudson Canyon methane seep mesocosm | place: USA:Hudson...
CAATATTTCTTAATGCTGAATAGTCATCTAACACATAAAAACCTCTTCCAAATGTACCTAATACTAAGTCATTTTCACGTTTTTGGATTGCAATATCTCTAACGGCTATTGTTGGTAATCCATTTTTTAAAGCTTTCCATCTTTCTCCTCTGTTTGGAGAGAAAAATACACCAAATTCTGTACCACAAAAAATAAGGTTTTTATCAATATGATCTTCTTCTATTGAATAGATACTACCACGTATTGGTAGGTTGTTAGCGATAGGTTTCCAAGTATTTCCTTTGTCGTCAGATTTAAAAATATAAGGCTTAAAATCTCCATATTTATGGTGATTGAAAGCAACATAAATTACATTAAAATCATGCTGAGATAAATACACACTATTCACGTATGATTGTTTTGGGGCTCCTGGTATATTGTCAATTTTACGCCAATTATCACCACCATTTTCAGATATTTGAATTAATCCATCATCTGTACCTATAGCTAATAAATTAGCATCAATAGGGGATTCAGAGAAAGCAACTATAGTTCCATAAGGAGAAGTAGAACCATGTTTATTAATTGCATCTATACTTAATACTCTATCGTAGACTTTAAGTGTATTTCTATCTAATTTTCTAGATAAATCATCGCTAATTACTTTCCAACTATTTCCGTAATCGTCAGATCTAAATACCTTATTTGCAGAAAAATATAATCTTCCTTTTTTATGTTTGCTTATAGCTAATGGTGCATCCCAATTCCATTTGTAATCTACTTCTCCTTTACTTGCTATAGGTTTAATACCAACTTCTTCACCACTTTTTTTATCGTATCTAACCAACCATCCATATTGTGATTGTGCGTAAACAATGTTTGGATTTTCTTGATCTATTTGTGACTCAAAACCATCGCCTCCATGAGTAATAAACCAATCTTGATTAGTAATTCCATGTGCAGTATTTACTCTAGAAGGACCTCCTAAACTAAAATTATCTTGAGTTCCTCCGTATATGTTGTAAAAAGGAAAGTCATTATCTAAAGCTACTTTATAAAACTGTGTGATAGGAAGATTTTCTTTAAAATCCCAAGTTTTTGCAGCATCAAATGTTTCGTATATACCTCCATCGCAGCCTACAAGCAAATGCTTATTATTATTTGGATTAATCCATATAGAATGATTATCAACATGTTTAAAATCTTCACCAACATTTTTGAATGTCTTACCACCATCATGAGTAACGGTCATCCAAGTTTCCATACAATACACTGTATTTACATCTACTGGATCAGCAATAATTTTTTGATAATAAAGACCATTAGTAAAATGATCACTTTGTCTTTCCCAAAAAGCTCCTCTATTTGTAGATTTATAAAAACCACCTTTTCTGTTGGCTGCTTCAACAATTGCATAAATGGTTTCTGGATCAGCTGGTGATATTGCTAAACCTATTCGACCTAATTCTACTTTTGGTAGACCTTTTTGAATTTTTTCCCATGAATTTCCACCATTAGTCGTTTTATATAACCCCGAACCTGGTCCTCCACCGACATACGTATAGACATGTCTTCTACGTTGTACAGTTGAAGCATATAATACTTCTGGATTTCTTGGATCCATTATTATATCAGTTACACCTGTATGTTCGTCTATACTTAATAGGTTATTCCAAGTTTTACCACCATCTGATGTGTAAGCTAAATTTCCTGTATTTAAGGACATGTTCTCCCAATCACCTCCAATTAAAAGTCCTTCGTTAGAATTTTTAAAGTCCGCGCAGAATGCACCGGTCATCGTTCCTCCTTGAATCAGTGGAGTAGCATAAGCTACCCAATTAGCGCCTTTGTCGGAGGAATAAAACATCCTAGATACTTTGCCGCCAGTAGCAATCCAAACTCTATCACTAAAGCATGATATATTCCCATTGCTTGCAGCAAAAGCTGCTTCTCCTTCAATGTGTTCAGGTAAATTTGAGCATTGGACTCTTTTCCAATTATCTCCCGAGTCAGAAGATATATAAATAGATAGGCAAACATCACCTGTCCTGTCAGGTGTAGCGTCGCCCATTAAAATTCCGTCATTTGAATTTAAAAACTTCATAGAATCGAAAAAGGTCCCCTCATTTGTTTCCTCTAAAGTGGTCGTTGTAGATGAGAGCGAAGTAAGTGGTGCTTTAATAACCACCCCGGGAGATTCAATGCTCGCGGCAAGGAGATGGTCGTTCACAACTGAACAAGCCCTGTAAGATCTACTTCCCCAACGGATAGTATCCCAGCTCAGCCCACCATCTTCAGTGTATCCGACTAGCCCACCTGAGCCTGCAAATACAGCTCTATTAGAGTCGATGACGTGGAGTGCTCTGATGCTGGAGTTGAAAGATGTTTGTCCTAAAAGTGAACTGAATAACATGCCAAACAATGCAAAGTAAAAAATTTTCATTGATAAAGTATGAGCGTTCAAAGGGTGTTAATTAATTACCTGAAAGATATTACGGTAATTCGATTTGAGAAAGTATATTTGAGACAAAAATGAACAAATGCGTGTTATCATACTTCTGTTGTTTGCCTGCTTATTTTTTTCTTGCGGGGAAACTCCATCTATTGATTTGAACCATGATGAGATTAAATACCCTGAGAGTCGTGTGATGGATCAGGTTGACACTCTTTGGGGTGTTGAAGTTGAGGATCCATATCGTTGGCTTGAGGATGATAGAGATCCTGAAGTTGAGCAGTGGGTTATAGACCAAAACACAACAACTCGCAACTACCTCGACGCTCTCCCCTTGAGAAATGAGCTTAGAGACAGGTATGAAAAACTATTTAATTACGAGAAGGTGGGTATTCCTCGCAAAGTGGGAGATAAGTTCTTTATTTCGAGAAATGACGGGCTGCAAAATCAAAGTGTCACATATATATTTGATTCTATAGGATCTGAAGAGCGCGTTTTCTTAGATCCGAATACGTTAAGCGAAGACGGGACGGTTACAGCTTCTCTAGGTGGGGCATCGGATGATGGAAAATATATTGCGGTGTTAAAAAGTGCAGCGGGATCGGATTGGCAAGAAATCCGTGTGATGGATGTCGAAACCGGGATGGAACTCGATGACGTTTTAAAGTGGGTTAAGTTTAGCGGTACAAGTTGGGTGGATGACGGGTTCTATTATAGCAGATACCCTGAGCCTGAAGGGAGTGCATTCAGCTCTGAAAACACCTTTCACAGTGTTTACTTTCATAAGATTGGGACTTTACAGTCGGAAGATGATCTGGTTTATATAGACAAAAAAGAGCCCAACAGATATCACTTTGCTTGGGCTACAGAAGATAACAATTACCTTATTTTAAATGTGTCAACAGGAACAGACGGCAACAGCTTGCTGATTAAAGATCTTCGTGCTGAAGGGTCTGACTGGCGTATTTTAGTTGATGGTTTCACTGATCACAGCGGTGTTGTTGGATCTGTTGAAGGAAAGATTCTACTCCTGACAGATATTGAAGCCCCTAAATATCGCCTTGTTGCTGTTGATCCAACTCAAGAGTTGACGAATACAGATTTGTGGACCGACATCATTCCACAATCTAATCATCTTCTAGAGTCTGTTCAAGTTTCAGCCGGACGATTGTTTGCCACATTTTTGCGTAAAGCTTGCCATGCTGTAGTTTCATATGATTTCATGGGGTCAGATGCAAAAGAAATTTATTTACCAAGTAATGTTGGATCTGTTGGTGGGTTTGGAGGGAAAATGAATTCTAAAGAAGTTTTCTACGCATTCACATCTTTTACGCACCCAACAAGTATTTATAAGTACGACCCTGTATTGCATGAGAGTTTACTTTTCAGCGCTCCAGAGGTGAACTTTAAGCCTGAGGCATATGAAACGAAACAAGTAGAGTATTTCTCTAAAGACGGTACTAAAATTCCGATGTTTATTGTACATAGAAAAGGAATTATATTGAATGGGAAGAACCCCACCTTGTTGTATGCTTACGGAGGATTTAACATTAGTCTCACTCCGAGTTTCAGTGCGTCTAATATTGTTTTTCTTGAGAGAGGTGGAGTTTACGCCATGCCTAATTTGAGAGGGGGTGGTGAGTTCGGTGAAGAGTGGCACAAAGCAGGAATGCTATTAGAGAAGCAAAATGTATTCGACGACTTTATTGCTGCGGCAGAGTATTTAATAGACGAGAAATATACTTGTTCTGAGAAACTTGCCATTGAAGGGCGTTCTAATGGTGGTCTACTTATAGGTGCCGTTATGAGCCAACGCCCAGAGCTCGCTGCCGTGGCTTTTCCCGGTGTGGGAGTTATGGATATGCTCAGATATCATAAATTTACGATAGGTTGGGGATGGATTCCTGAATATGGTTGTGTAGATAGTACAGAGGTTGATTTTAAAAACCTATACTCATTCTCTCCAGTTCACAACCTTGTTGATGGTGTTAACTACCCGAGTACTATGGTTACAACTTCTGATCACGATGACAGGGTTGTTCCCGCCCATTCATTTAAATTTTCAGCAAGGCTTCAGGCTGCACATAAAGGAAACGAACCAGTGCTGATTCGCATTGAATTAAATGCTGGACATGGTGCTGGTAAACCCACTTCTAAAATTATAGATGAGCAGGCAGATAAATGGGCCTTCCTTTTCCACGAAATGAAGAATCTGTAAAACCCTCTGAATGACAACCCAGATGTTTAAAGCTACATTTTTACATACTCTCTACTTTGCGTGTTTAACTCTTTTGTGCATTTCTCTTTCAGCCCAAACACCTTTATCGCTCTCTGGTAAAGTGGTTGAAAAGACCTCAAATTCAATTCTGCCTGGAGTTACTGTCCAGATCGTTTGTGATGGGAAGTCTATCAAAGCAGTTGCTGCCGATTTAAACGGACATTTCGAAATTGATGTTGTTGGGTACGAGATGTGTAACCTAGAATTTTCATTTGTGGGATTTTTAACGGAATCATTTTCTATCTCAGAAATCAGATCACCTTTAAAAGTCAGATTAAAAGATAAAACTCAAGCTTTAGGATTAGCGGTTGTGTCAGGAAGTATTTCAGAAAGAGCAGTAGAAGAGGAAGTTGTTCCCATAGAAGTATTAAAACCTTACTTGGCGGACAATACTAATGCTGTAGGTTTAAAGGGGCTAGTTGCTAAAACATCAGGTGTTGCAATTATGGATAGTCAGGTCAGCATACGTGGAGGTAGTGGTTATAGCTATGGCGTGGGATCTCGTGTCTCATTGCTCTTAGATGGACTTCCTTTGCTGTCTGGTGATTTAGGTGAAATTTGGTGGTCTTATCTTCCGATGGAGCACATCGCACAAGTTGAGGTGATCAAGTGTGCAGCATCTTCTTTATATGGTACGGGTGCTTCGAATGGGGTGATACACTTTAGATCTGTTTGGCCTAGCTCTAAAAAAGAAACAATCGTTAAGGCATTTAATGGGGTTTACAGCGATCCTCAAAATGATGCATGGAGGTGGTGGGATGATAGTTTTTCACCCGTTTTAAATGGTGCTTCTGTTTCACATAGACAGGCGTGGGATAAGGTGGATTTAGTTGTTGGAGGCAATGTGATGTCTGATAAAACATATCTGTCGACAGGTCATGAGCAACGTGCTAGGTTAAGTGCGAAACTGAGATTTCGTCCAGCAAATGGTTTGTTATACGGTGTAAGCGCTATTGCTCAATTCCAACAAATGGGTCGTTTTATCTTATGGGATGACTTTGAAACATCTGCCTATTTGCCTATGAATGGAACCTCAAGTGAAGACAAGTGGTTTAATATGAATATTGATCCATGGTTGACTTTTTCAGATAAAAGCGGTGGATCTCATAAATTGAAAACACGTTTTTATAGAACAGCAAGATTTAATCCAAGTGGCAGTATTTCGATGGCTAGCAATTTGTATATGGGTGAGTATAAGTATGGTCGTGAGTTCAACGAGCACATTTCGGCTCAAGTAGGAACTTTTATGAGTGTTCAAAGTTCTTTCAGTTCACTCTATCCAGGAGTGTCTTTGCTGACCTTTAATCCAGCTGTTTTCGGCCAAATTGAAGGACATCACGGGCGTCTTAGAACAGTTCTAGGTGCCAGATTTGAGAACAATCTAAATCCTGGGTTTTATGATGAGTCTTCTGGGCCAGTTCTTAGAGCTGGATTAAATTATGAGATTAGAAAGGGGACCAATTTCAGAGCGTCTATAGGTCAGTCTTATAGATTTGCTTCTATTGCTGAAAAATATTTTTCGACAAATCTTACTGATGGGATAGATGTGATAGGGAATATAGATCTTCAGAGTGAGTCTGGACTTAATTTAGAAGCAGGCATAAAGCACAAAGTGATGTTTGGAGATAAGGTTGTATATCTTGACGCTGCTGTGTTTATGTTGGAGTATGAGGATATGATCGAATACACGCTTCGACCTCAATTAGATTCAACAGGTGGCATTATTATAGATGATGGTGTGCTGCAGTTTTTCTTCCAAGCTTTAAATATCGGGAAAAGTAGAATAGCAGGTTTTGAATGGTCAGCTAACGGTGAAATGAAAGTAGCTGGAATTCCTGTTAGAGTATTTGGAGGAGCAACATTTCAATATGCGGGTGATCTCAGTAGAGACACATCCCAAATTAGTATGGGTGCTTATATAGATAATTTCCTCGACAGCTTCGGAGATACTAGGGATTCTTTAGTTACGGCAGGTTCACTCCTCAAGTATAGAAATAGCGGTAATTTTAAATTGGATATAGAAGCTGATTTCGGACCCCTTACCGTAGGAGGCTCAATTATCAGACAGGATTACATAGACGACATAGATTGGTACTTCAACGAGTTAGTGTCAGGTCTAGCTAACTTTAGAGAGCAATTTACTGAGGGTTTTGCTTCTATAGATGCAAGGTTAGTTTATAATGCAGCTGACAATGCTAAGTTCTCATTTATCGTGTCTAACCTAAAAAATGAGGTAATGAGTAGCAGACCTGGAATACTAAGTGCTCCACGAAGTATGGTCTTGAGATTTGATTATAAGTTTTAAGCTTTTGAGTCTATAAGTCCTCTCAGGCGATTACATTCTCTTTGAGTCCAAGACCTTACATCGACAATTAGTTTTTCCGCATCATTGTTTTTAAATATCGGACCAAAGCTGACGTATGCGTCAATATATCTTGCTCCTAAATGTCTAATAGTATGAGTAATAAACCAGCCACCTACCCATGCAATATCAGGATTCCTATATTCTATAGCTACAGGTGCTATTTGGAATCCGTTTTCAGCACATGAGTAAAAAATCCCCTTCCTGTATGGTAAGAGCTCTGGGTTTTTGTTTGTAGTTCCTTCAGGGAAAATAATCACGCCGTATCCACTATCAAATCTATCTTTCACAGCTATTCTTGTCGCTTTCCGGCTCTCTTTTTTATCTCTTTTAACCCAAATAGTGCCTAACACTGACGCACCCCAACCTATTATAGGCCATGCCTTAGTTTCGTGTTTTGCCACAAAAACTACAGGGAAAGATGTGGGTAAAACTACAGCGTCTAAGTATGATCTGTGATTGCCCATAACTACAGATGGTTCCTTAGGTGACTTGCCTGACGAGTGAATGCGAATTCCCAAGATAATGTGAGTGATTTTGAGAAAAAAAATGAATAATTTATGAGCAAATTTTTGCCTCGCTTTCTCCTCTCTTCCCATTAAAAAGGCTGCTGAAAGTATAATAAATATTGTGAAAGAGATAATGATCGTCAATGCTAAAAAAGCAGTCATTCTAACAACGATTCTAATTATTTGCAAAATTTAATTTTTAAAATTTAATTAGGCTCGAAGTTAAGGCAAGTTAAGTTTGTGAATAATATGCTTAAATTTTCTGGGTAAGTCAGTCTCAAGGTCCATTGACTCACGAGTAATAGGATGAGTAAATCGCAGCCTTGTACATGCTAGAAACAATCCTTGTCCAGTATATTTTAGCGCCCCACAATACAAATTATCACCAATAATTGGGTGTCCTATCATCGCTAAATGCTTTCTTATTTGATGTTTTCTTCCAGTTTTTGGATGAATTTTAACAAGTGTTGCGGTCCCAAATACAGGCCATTTTGTCGATCCTATTATCTCAATTTTAGAGCTAGCAAATTTGCCATTAATTGGAATATTAATTTCACAAAAAGATAGTAGGGGGGATCCTTCAATTAAAGCCGTGTAGCTCTTAAATATTTCTCTCTTTTCAAATGCACTTCCAAGTGCTGACGCCATGCTTAAAGTTTTGGCAATTAAGACAAGGCCATGCGTTGCTTTGTCTAATCTGTGGACTGTCCTAGGAGCTATAGTGTAGTCAGGTAAATTACTGTATTTAAGTATATTGACACACACTTTCTCAAGTGTAACTTTGCTTATTCCATTCGTCTCAAGTCCTGCGTTTTTAATTACACAAGCTCCGTATTCGTCTTCCCATATCACGCTGGTTTTGAGTAAATTATTGTTGTTGATTTCTGAGTTAACAGCGACACTTTCTTCAAGTGATAATCGATCCCCAATCTTGACCCAATTTTGAGTTTCACCCCTTTTTCCGTTTATGAAAATCCTACCCTTTTTTATTGCTTTTTTTACTGCTTTTCTTGAGGGCAATTCACAAAATTGTGAAATAGCAGCTTCTTGAAGCCTCTTAGACTTTATGTTTAACGGTTTATGAAACCAATTTGTGATGACAACGTCAGTCATAGAGCAAATTTATTAACTTTGGCGTAAATAATTATTCTTTAAGTTTTAATGAAGCTCTTTGTTGCTAAACTCAATCGTGAGACTACGGAAGTTGATTTGAAGGAAAACTTCAGCAAGTTCGGAGGTGTGGTTTCTGTTAAAGTTGTGACGGATCGTGATACAGGTCAGTCAAAATGTTTTGGTTTTATAGAAATGGACACCACTGAGGGTGGCCAGGCAGCTATCGCTGCTTTAAATGATCAAGATTTCATGGGTTTTCGTATGGTTGTCAAAGCTGCAGAAGATAAACCCCGCTCACCAAGACCTTCATTCGATGGTGGAAGTGGTAATCGTCCACCTTCAAGTCGTTCTGACAGTTCAGCCTCAAGGGATGAGGATTTTGGCAAAGGTGCTCTCAACAGTGGTTCAAATTCCACTTCTAAAAGTGGTGACAAGTCAGGACCAAATAAGTTCCCTACAAGCAACAATGTGAAGAAAAGAAAATCCTCTAAAAAAGGGATGTCTGGTCCTGATAAATACGCTGATGGGGGGAAGGGTAATCAACACGAAAAACGACCTAAATCAAATCGCAATCAATGGCTTGATGATCTTGATGATTTTTAGGGAAATAAATTCAATTTGACTCTACAGGGGCTTTCGATATTTTTAATATTGTTAGCCTTTTTTTATATTCTTTCGAATAGATATATTTTTTCTTCAAAATTCAGTTAATATCTTTATTTGGGCTATAAAATTATTAGCTATTGTTGTATTCTATTGTTAATCAATATGTTCAGTTCTAAGCACTAGTATATACCCCTAAATTTTATCGAGGGTAATGATAGATTCATCGAAGAAAATCAACTTTTAGTGGTTGTTTTTGTAATTTTTGGAGTAAATTTCAAGGTTCCATCTTTTATAATCATGACTCGCACTATATTATTTCTAGTCTTAACTGCCATAATTTCTCAATCTTTTGGCCAAACAGACATTCTCGGTTGTATTGATTCTACAGCTTGTAACTACAATCTTGACGCCACCGTTGACGATGACTCTTGTGATTTCTGCTCTTGTAGCGATGGCACGTGGTTCGAAACTTCTGAGGCAGAATACGGTGTAGAAATTGAAGTTATAGCGGAGCATTCTGAAGGTGACCTTTCGGGAATGACTACTTACAGACTTTATTTAACTGTACCATCTGAAAACGATGAAATAACTAGCTTTACTGGTAATGACGAGTTTGCTTTATCTCTTGCAACAACAACAAGTTTCTACCAAGAACCTATTTTTGGCGGAGTAACTCCAGAAAATAATTCTGAAGCAGCTATTGGTTTCATACCAAACCTAGCATATGACTCTTGGGTGACTGTAGGACTTGATGGCCCTGCTTCTTCAGCAGAATCAGCAACTAGTCTTCTACCTGGCGCATGGTCTTCTGACTTCGAAAATGGAAATAGCTTTACTGTAGATGATGGAGTCG
>ENA-OSET01005916-OSET01005916.1-sediment-metagenome-genome-assembly--contig:-NODE-5916-length-10151-cov-50.380782_pt1 | contig 10151 bp, 10 predicted proteins | sample MGYA00237882_ERZ534229 | MGnify/ENA primary metagenome ERZ534229 (study PRJEB26408, sample SAMN06266212) | sediment metagenome | isolation source: Hudson Canyon methane seep mesocosm | place...
GTTGCTAAACTAGCTGGTGGTGTTGCAGTTATCAAGGTTGGTGCTGGTTCAGAAGTTGAAATGAAAGAGAAAAAAGCACGTGTTGAAGATGCGCTTCACTCTACTCGCGCAGCGGTAGAAGAAGGTGTGGTTGCAGGTGGTGGCGTTTCTTTGATTCGTGCATTGCAATCCATTGAAAACCTTGAAGGTGAAAATGATGATCAGACTGTAGGCATTAACTTGCTACGTCGTGCAATGGAAACACCTCTTCGTCAAATTGTAGAAAATGCTGGTGAAGAAGGTTCGGTTGTTGCTGACAAAGTGAAGCAGGGTGAAGGTAGCTTTGGTTACAATGCTGCAACGGGTGAATACGGCGATATGCTGGATATGGGTATTCTTGACCCAGCTAAAGTAACGCGTACAGCGCTTCAATCTGCCGGTTCGATTGCAGGTTTAATGATTACAACTGAGTGTATGATTACTGATATCGTTGAAGACGCTGCACCTGCAATGCCTGATATGGGCGGAATGGGTGGAATGGGCGGCATGGGCGGCATGATGTAATTCATCCTCCTTCGCGTTAAAAATAAGAGCCCTGGCGATTGCCGGGGTTTTTTTTGCCTTGTAGTTTTGTGTCAGATTTGAGGTATCACTATGTGTTTTAGTGCAAGGTTCTGGTAGGTACTCCCGCTCGGGTATGAAAAACCGTTAATAAAAGTAGATTTAACTCGGTAAATAGTCTGTAATTGGGCGGATTTGTTAACTTGGATAATTACTGCTGTGTATTTATCACTTATATGTTGTGTTTATAGGTGGTTGATTTGTCTTTATATGTAGTGAATTTCCATTCCTGATTATACAAAACGTGATAAAAAGTGTGATTAAAAAGACTGCGTTATATCTAAGCCTGTTTTTACTGAGTCTGCTGTTATTCTTGTTGGCAACACTACCTGCTAATTTTGTTTGGCAACAAGCGCTTTCTTCTAAGCTAATAGGGAAAAACTTGCCTATAAAGGTGCTCGCTATTGAGGGTTCTGTCTGGGGAGGGAAAGCGTTGGTTCGTTACCAAAAAATTGAATCCATTGTGGATTGGGATATTTCTCTGATGGGGTTATTATCATTAGGTTTACCTATTGATGTACAGGTTAATAGTCAGGTTGGTTCTCTAGAGCTGGGAGCAAATGTTGGTCTGAATTCTGCGAGCATTGAAGTGGTTTCTGCTGATATTGACTTGATTTATTTAACGCCTCTATTTAGGCGGCATCGCGTTAAGCTGGATGGCTCGTTTGTTGCTAAAAACATTCAACTTGAAGTAGTAGATAATCAAATTCGATCGGCGCGCGGTTTGTTGTCATGGTCTGGCGGGGATATTTCATACCCTGCAGGAAGAAAGGTTCATGAGCGAACACTGCCAATGTTTAAGGGTAAGCTTGAGACAAAAGAAAATGGTGATATTTATATTGGTGTTCGTGATACGGGGGCGTCTTTTGATCTGATTGAAGGTCATTTGGATTCTGGCGGCTCTGCTATGCTAAAAGTAAAACGAAGGTTGCTCGACTTATCGGATGAGGCTTGGCCACAAAATTCGCGAGAGCAAGATGTGGTATTTAAAGTGAAGAAAAATATTTACCAATAAGGGTGGTCACTCTTAATTTATTAAAAAGGTTTAGTTTTGGAATTTAAAATGGAGCAGAAAGTTATTACATCCTTTCAGGCTGGGTTGTTAGTCTGTTTGGTGGTTTATGCTGCTTATTTAAGTGCTCAGTTTGTTTGGTTTATGTTTGAACCTAAGTCTGTTGCGCCAATGGTATTGTCACAGTCACCATCATTAACACCGAAGGAAGTTCAAGGTTATGCCGGCGAACTTTCTGGCTTTCATTTGTTCGGAGAAGTGGGTCGAGTTACCGCCATAAAAACGAGTGAACCAAAAGCTGCTCCAAAAACACGCTTAAGGTTAATTCTTAAAGGTGTCTTTACTGCTGAGCAGGGTGGCGCATCTGGTGCTATAGTTGAAGAGATAGGAAAGGCAGCCAATTATTATGGCTTGGGGGATACGCTTCCTGGAAATGCCGTATTGGAAGAAGTTTATAGTGATCGAGTGCTTTTAAGGCGAAATGGAAAGTTGGAAACACTTTCTTTTGATGATAAAGCCGCTTCTAGTCAGAATATTATTGCAAAATCGGCACCGCCTGTTCATAAAAAGCCAATGGAGCGGGTTGAGTCACCAGAGCAATTTATAAATGAAGCTGCTAGGCAGATATCGAGTAATCCCGAGAAGGCATTAACCTCGGTTGGTCTAGCGCCTTCAGATGATGGTGGATATGTTTACCAAGGGGGTAACCCTATGCTTTCAGGCTTGAACTTGCAGAAAGGCGATGTAATACGTTCCGTGAACGGGAATCCTTTGGGTGACATAAAGAAGGATAAGGATTTAATGAAAAGTTTATATGAGCAAGGTAGTTTGGAAGTCGAGGTTATGCGGGATGGCGCCAGCTTTTTTATTAATTATCCTTTAAGATAAACACAAAATTACAAGAATACTAAAAACATGAAATTATTTGAAAAGAGAAGTGGTGCGGTATGAAGTCTTCAATACGCTATTTAATGCATGCGCTTGCCTGCATTACCTTGATGTTTTCAATGGCTGTTCACTCTGAAGAACAGACTTGGAAAGTAAATTTAAAAGATGCAGACATTCGTGCGTTTGTTACTCAGATTGCAGATATCACGGGCTATAGTTTTGTTATTGACCCGCGAATTAAAGGCAAAGTGACGGTAGTATCAAATTCATCGCTTAATAAAGCTGCTGTTTATGAAATGTTTTTGGCTGTGCTTGGTGTGCATGGTTTTGCTGCTATTCCAGGTCAGGATGTCATTAAAATTGTTCGCCAAAACAGCGCAAAGCAGACAGCTCAGAACGATCGTTTTTTGAGAAAAGTGCCTTCTGAGCAAATTGTTACACGTGTTATTCAGGTTAATAATGCAAAAGCGCTTGAACTTGTTCCTATTCTTCGTCCAATGGTTGCAAAGTACGGGCATCTGGCGGGCGTTGCGGCAGCAAATGCCCTAATAATTAGTGATCATTTAGCGAACATTAGGCGTATCAGTAAAATTATTGATGAGTTAGATAGCCCCTCAAAATATGAGTTGGAAGTAGTGCAGCTCAAAGAAGCTTGGGTGGGTGATATGGTTAAGCTACTTGAAGAGCTTGCTCCAGGAGAACTTGGAAAAGGAAAAGGGAAAGGCGCCGCAAATAAATTCAGTGTTGTTGCTGATCAGCGTAGTAATCGCTTGATATTGCGTGGTGACGAGCCTTTCAGAGAAAAGATGAGAGGGTTGATTGCTAAGTTGGATCAACCTTCTTCAACTGGAGGTAAGACTAAAGTTGTACGATTGAAACATGCAGATGCTGCTGGCCTTGCGGAGTTGTTAAAAGGTTTGATGGGGTCGATTAGTAGTGAGGGCGCAAAAGGAAAGAAACAAAAGAGCGAAGCAAGTGTTTATGCTGATGAGTCATTAAATGCTTTAGTAATCCGAGCAGAGCCTTCTGTGATACAGGAGCTAGATGGCGTTATCGAGCAGTTGGATGTTCGGCGTGCTCAGGTCTTGATTGAAGCGGCCATTGTGGAGGTTTCAGATGCGAATGATAATGCTCTGGGTATTCAGTGGGCTATGTATGATAAAGGCGGCTCAATTCCAGGCGTATTTACTAACTTTAGTGAAATTGGAATAAGTGCTGCAAGTATTTTAGGGGCACTAGTGGGGGCAGACGGGTCTGATGACGGTATTGATGCGACTAGCCTTGGTGGTGCTTCAACTGGTATTACGGCGGGAATAGGCGCTACAAGTGGTAGTGTGAGCTGGGGAGCGCTGATTCAAGCTTTAGAAGGGGATGCAACAGCTAATGTATTATCAACGCCAAAATTAATTACTATGGATAATCAGGAATCGTCGATTATTGTGGGTGAAAATATTCCAATTATTACCGGTCAGTCAACTTCGTCTGGTGCGGGTACGGCTGATCCATTTACGACAATTGAACGTCAGGATGTCGGCGTAAAATTAATTGTTACTCCCAGTATCAGTGAAGGAGATCTTGTTCGTTTAGAAATTGAGCAAGAAATTTCTGGCGTTAAAGATTCTACTGCTGGGTCGGATATTACGACGACGAAACGTCAGATCAAAACAAATGTACTCGCAGATAATGGTGAGACTATTATTCTTGGGGGGTTGATATCTGACAATGAAATTACAAGCGAAAGTAAAGTGCCGTTATTGGGTGATATACCTTGGTTAGGGCGCCTGTTTAGAAGTACGTCGACCAAATTGAGTAAGCAAAATTTAGTTGTGTTTCTGCGTCCAACAATTTTAAGAAACAAAGAGGCAACAAGAGCTGTGACGATAGAAAAGTTTGATGAGTTATGGCAGCTAAATTTGCATATTAAAGAAAGTAATGGAGAGACTAAAGAGGAGTTGGGTGAGTTAGTGAAGCCTGATGTGGATCATATTTATACTGGTATGAAAGTGAAGTAATTAACTGTGCTCCTAAGTGGAAAGCATAAAAAACCAAGGTATTTACCTTGGTTTTTTGTATCTACTATCGATTGAATTTAAAAAGCCGAACAACCGATGTATAGAAGACTGACTTAAGCTAGGTTTGCTGCTGCAAAATCCCAGTTTACTAACTTCCAGAAAGCTTCCAAGTATTTAGGGCGAGCATTACGGAAATCAATGTAATAAGCATGTTCCCAAAGGTCAACCGTTAAAACCGCTGTCTGGCCTTCAGTCATTGGTGTACCAGCGTTGCTAGTATTTACGATTTCTAAAGAACCATCGCTATTTTTTACTAACCAAGTCCAGCTAGAGCCAAAGTTGTTAACCGCTTTGTCGTTAAATGCTGATTGAAATTCTGCAAATGAACCAAAAGTGCTGTTTATAGCTTCTGCTAGAGGGCCAGTCGGTTCACCGCCTCCATTGGGGCTCAAACAATTCCAATAGAATGTGTGGTTCCAAATTTGAGCTGCATTGTTAAAAACAGGTCCGCTAGAAGTTTTGATGATATCTTCAAGTGATTTGCCTTCAAACTCAGTACCAGGAATCGCAGCATTTAACTTGGTTACATAAGTTGCATGATGCTTACCGTGGTGAAACTCTAGAGTTTCTTGAGAAATATGTGGTGCTAATGCATCAATTGCATAAGGTAGTGCTGGTAGTTCGATCGCCATATTAGGCTCTCCATCTGTTTAAAGTGTGTGTGTTATTTTTTTATTGTGTGGCGAATAATAACACCGTTATTTTGGTGAATCTAGCTTGGTTGTATGTAAAAAGCGGGTGAAAGTAATAGTGGTCAGCTCTGCATGAAAGTTCTTCTAAAATTTTAACCTCTTTCTACTTTGGCAACTATACTAAGTGGCACTAGGCGGATTGCCTGAGAAATTTTATTGTATTAAAGGAGTCGGGATGGATACTGAACAGCGAATTATTGAATTGTTTGATTCTGCTTGTATCAAGCAGTTTGAAAGTCTTGGGTGTGAAGTTGAAGGAGTAGGTTTACTTGCTCACTCAGGAGATATACATAGGGCTTATATTGAGGCGACTTCTGAAGAGTTGAGCGTGATGCTTTGCTTGAATGTTTCTAGAAAATTACTCCTGCAGACAATGCCTACAGTTGGTAGTGCTGATGAGAGCCTTATAAAAGATTGGATTTTAGAGTTGGCTAATCGCTTTCTCGGTCGTTTGAAAAATAAGTTGATTTCACACAGTTGTGTTTTGAAAATGGGCTTGCCTCAATTTTGTGCGGATGATCAGGCTCAAAAATCATTACAAAATAAATTTGTACAGACTGCTCGTTATTTCGAAATAAACAATGAAGTGGTTGAGTGTTGTTTATTTATTGATATTTCTGATGATGCCGAAGCGCTTTCGGAGTATGAAGATGAAGATGAGGATTGGTTCGAAGAAAGTGAACTAGAACATTTATGATTATTGTAAGTGCTCTAGTTAAAACTTACAGGGCTAGTTCAAGCCCTATCTGACTTTAGTTTTTCTCGTTCTTGCTTCCCTCAAAATCTGGGCTGCCTGGAAGAAAACTAGCGATATTTTGTACGCGCCAGTTTAACTCTTCCAAGGTGTCGGCTTTAACCGTAATATGTCCTAGTTTTCGTCCTGCCCGTTCTTCTTTTCCATAAAGATGGACATGAGCATAGGGTAAGGACATTATGCTTTCGATATCACCTTTTACTGCAATAATATTAATCATACAAGTCGGTGAATAAGCGTCAGTATTACCAAGGGGTAAACCACAGATAGCACGTAAATGATTTTCAAATTGACTGGACGCGCAGCCTTCTATTGTCCAGTGTCCTGAATTATGAACTCTGGGGGCCATCTCGTTAGCTACGAGCCCATTCTTTGTTTCAAATAACTCTAAGGTTAATATGCCGACATGCCCTAACTCGTGCATGAGCTCTTTTACATAAGTAACTGCTTGGTCAGAAATTTCTTTATTAAGGTGAGGTGCTGGCGCGATTGAGTAGCGAAGTATGCCTTCGTGATGACTGTTTTCTGCTAAAGGGTAAACCACCATGTCGTCATTTTTGGAGCGAGCGGCGATTACTGATAATTCTCTCTTGAAATCAACAAACTCTTCTGCAATGAGTGTCATTTTTCCTTTTGGAGAGTTGCCGATAGAATCCCATGCTTCACTACATTGTTCGATTGAGCGAATTACAAACTGGCCTTTACCGTCATAGCCTTCGGTTGTGGTTTTTGCAACAACAGGGCAGCCTAAGTCTTCAACTGCTGCTTTCAGTTCTTTCGCATTATTTACGATATGGTATTTAGGTGTTGGGATGCCAAGCTTTGTAAATAGTGCTTTTTCTTCGGCTCGATTTTGGCAGACTTTAATTGATCTCGATGGCGGGAATAAGTCTGTTTGTGATTCAATGTGTTGAGTTAATTCTAAAGGAATATGTTCGAATTCGTATGTGACTACATCTACATCATTTAAAAAAGCAGCTAAAGCCGGATTCTCTATATCTGCTTTAGTATCAATAGTGATATCACCTAGGCCAACGCTAGGTTTGCCTGACGTGTCGTAGAAGTGAAAATCTAACTCTAAAGGGTAGCCGGAAAGTGCTAGCATTCTGCCTAGCTGTCCCGCACCTAAAACACCAATTTTTTTCATGTCTTACCCTCTAGGGTCTGGTTGATCCAAAACTGCTTTAGTTTGCGTTGCTCGAAACTTAATGATTGCTGCTTTTACTTCTGTATTTTGAAGTGCGATGACTTGCGCAGCTAATAATCCGGCATTTTTGGCACCAGCATTGCCGATAGCCAGTGTGCCAACAGCAATGCCACCAGGCATTTGTGCGATAGATAGTAGTGAATCTAAGCCATTTAAAGCTTTAGATTGTACGGGGACACCAAAAACAGGAAGGTTTGTTTGGGATGCTGCCATACCAGGTAAGTGAGCGGCACCGCCTGCGCCTGCGATAATAACTTGAATGCCCGCTGCTTCAGCTTGTTTAGCGTAGTCAAATAGCAAATCGGGCGTACGGTGGGCGGAAACAACCTTAACTTCATAAGGAACACCAAGTTCATCAAGCATGTTGGCGGCGTGTTCCATGGTCGGCCAATCCGATTTGGAACCCATTATAATCCCAACTACTGGTTGCATTTTATTTCCTCAAATTACGAACTAGTACTCGTTGTGAGTACGTTAAATGTCCAAATTTAAATACATTGGACAAAAAAAGACCGCATATAGTAGTGATTCGCTTCAAACCATGCAAATCCAATTTGTTTTTAGTGGTGGCGAATGGGCTGTTCTAGCGTTAGAATTCATTTTTTTAAATGATTGTTGAGAAAGCTAATGGAAAGTTTACGTCCGGATAGTGATGACTTGGATCGGTTCAAGAGCCGTAATAAAAAAACCTCAGGGGCGCTGGCGCCAAAAGCATCTACCAAGGCAGTAAAAGCAGAAAGACCTGTGCGAACCAACAATTCTTCAGTATTCCTTCTTATCATGATTTTAATTGGAGTGAGTGGTTTTCTTGTATGGTCTTATATGGATCAGCGGTCACGTATAGATGGCTTACAAGCAGAGCTCAAAGGTGCGTCAGATTTTATTGGACGAAGTAAGCTGCTAATGGCTCGCTTTGAAGGGGAGCTAAACGTCACCGGCGCTGAGATCGAGCAAAGTGGTTCTGCTGTTCAGCAAAAGTTAATATTCCTGGATGGTGAAATGCGTAAGTTGTGGGGGGTATCAAATGACCGAAATAAAAAAGATATTCAGAAAAATGCTAAATCTTTAACTTCTATAATTGAGGAGATTAAATTGATAAGGGGGCAACAAGAAAAAGCTGTTGAGCTTGATAAGGCTTCTCAAAAAGCGATGAGCAATTTGTCTTCACAAGTGGGTATATTTCATAAAAAGACTGGGAAATTAGATGGTCGAATTTCGATGCTTGCGAATGAGGCTGTTATTACACGAGATGAACAGGAAGAAGCCTTAAAGGGAATGACGCAGGAGTTGGCTCGGTTTAAGTCTCTGTTAAAGCAGTTGGATGAAAATAAAAAAGCGCTTGCTTCTATAGACGCAAGCCGTTTGCAGTTAAATGAGCGGGTGGTTAGTTTGGAGCGCAAACTGAATAAACTACAGCTCAGTTTTAAAAAACCTACTAAAGCATTAGATGTTCAATGACATGCGGTAGATCCCATAAATGAATAGAAGTTATTGATAAAATATCGCGATCTTAGAAGAGGTTAAGGGTTCAATGCATCAACTAATGCGTATTTTATTAGCGATACTTATATTGCTTACGCCTACCTTGGGTATGGCAGAAACGGCTCACAATTCATCAGCTTTCTCAAAGCCTTTTCATAAACAGGCTCGGGGTTGGTATCCATCTTTTTATTGGTCTACAGGGCGAAACTTAGGGTCATTTTATTTCCCTAATACAGATGGTGCTCTATTTGAAGAGTTGGATGCATATTCCTGGGATAAGGCGACTCATGGCGTAATCTATTTTTATCGTCCAGATAGCCAGTGGGCTTCTGAAGAATTAACAGCGCCAAGCTATTATATTAATGATGAGATTATTTTTAACTTGAGGGCTGGTAGCTATACCTATGTCGTGCTTCCGGCAGGGAGTTATGACTTTGCGGTACGAAAAAGTTTATTGCCTCTACTTGGTTTTGAAGCATTTGATGATAAAACAATCATGGCTTTTGATCTAAACCTTCAGGCTGATGTCGGTTTACAGATTGACGCGGGTTCAATTACCTATATACGTCATTCGGAAGTATCCTTACCGTCCAGACGGCATTCTTTGATTGATGCTGAAGAGGAAATGGCCTCAGCGGATGTGCAATTAGTTGAAAGAGATGTTGCGATGGAAGAAATGCCGAAGACTCGGTATTTAACTCAGTCGTTTTGGCACCCAACAGATGCAATTCATGCCGAAGAATTTTTAAGAGGCGATATGCAAGAATATGGCTGGTTTTCAGTGATATGGCCATGGTCTAATAATTTTATGTTTGGTTTCCCTATTTTCTATCTGCCCAGTGATATATATCGTCAATTAAGGGGTGGGGAGCCTGTGACGCTTGAGCAGGAGTTATATTTACTCGCTGATGATAAAGAAGAATATCTAGCTGCGATTGCCGATAAACGTGTGATAAGGCGTAATTGGTTGGCTCCTTGGAGAAAGCCGCGTAACCCACTTAGTTTGGAAGATGAACTTATTCTTGATCGCTTAGAGCGAAATGCCTTAGCCGGAAATATAGAGCCTGCGCCAATTATTAAGGAAGAGGTGGTCGAGGAAGAGGAAGGCGCTCCGTGGTATACCTACTTTTTAGACGAAGAAGAGGATCCTGATGTGCTTGCTTTGGCGAAACGTGAAGCTTCAATGAGTGAGGTTCGTCGAAGTAGTATGTCGCGTATTAAGCAGACGCTTAATTAATATTTTTTTATTGGTTCGAATAGTACAAAAAAGCAGCGTTTGCCGATAAAAAAAACAAACTATGTTTTAAGTTGAATAAAAAAAGCAATTTCTTTGAATTTCTAATTGACAGTACCTTAGAAATCGTTAGAATGCGCTTCTCGATTTGAGTTGGGTGGTTAGCTCAGCTGGGAGAGCATCGCCCTTACAAGGCGAGGGTCACAGGTT
>ENA-OSET01005917-OSET01005917.1-sediment-metagenome-genome-assembly--contig:-NODE-5917-length-10151-cov-3.239627_pt1 | contig 10151 bp, 6 predicted proteins | sample MGYA00237882_ERZ534229 | MGnify/ENA primary metagenome ERZ534229 (study PRJEB26408, sample SAMN06266212) | sediment metagenome | isolation source: Hudson Canyon methane seep mesocosm | place: USA:Hudson...
TCGAACGGTTTGCAGCAGACGAAATCGGCGATGAGGTGCGGCCACCGTCGCTCTTGGCGCCATTAGCCACGATGCTCAGTTCTCGCGCAGCGCGGATGCAGCTCGGATCATCCTCGACCCGGTCCATTCTTGATACCGTTGCCAACCGCATTGACGAAGAGCGTGAGATCACGCGTTACATCGTCAACCTGTTGATTTTTCTGGGGCTGTTGGGGACCTTCTATGGCTTGGCCACAACAGTTCCTGCAGTAGTGGAAACCATTCGCAGCCTGTCGCCCAAAGATGGCGAAGAAAGTCTGGCGGTTTTCAAACGGTTGATGACAGGGCTTGAATCTCAACTGGGTGGCATGGGCACGGCCTTTGCGTCGTCGTTGCTGGGGTTAGCAGGTTCGTTGATCGTCGGTTTGTTGGAGTTGTTTGCTGGGCATGGTCAGAACCGGTTCTACCGCGAGCTAGAGGAATGGTTGTCGACCTTTACCCGGGTCAGTTTCTCGTCGGGCGAAGAAGGCACCAGCGAAACCGGTGTCGTGACCGAAGTGCTGGACACCATGGCCGAACAGATGGATTCGCTGCAGGCACTGTTTGTGCAATCCGCCGAAGGCCGCGATATGATCAACCATAAGCTGGCTGATCTGGTCGACAGTATCTCTGCGATGAACCAGCGGCAGGATCAGAACGACGCAATTGCCAACTCGCTAGAGCGGGTCGCAACCGGACAGGAAGCGTTGACAGAAGTCATGCGCGCCTATGGCAGTGACGCAGGGATCGACGCGGAAAGCCGCATGCGGTTGCGGTCGATCGATGTACAGATGCTGCGTATACTTGAAGAGATCTCGGCCGGCCGTCAGGAGAGCCTGGCAGAGTTGCGCCGCGACATCGATGTGTTGGTCAAAGCATTTACCCGTCCGCGTGGTCGCTTGCGGGCCGAGGTAAAGCCAGACGGCGGAGAGGCTTGATTCATGGCCTTGTCACGTCGCACTGGGCAACGTTTCCAAGCCTCAATCTGGCCGGGATTTGTCGACGCGATGACCGGGTTGTTGCTGGTCCTGATGTTCCTGATAACGATTTTCATGATCGTCCAGTTTGTGCTGCGCGATACGATTTCAAATCAGGAAAGTGAACTGGACACACTCGCCAGTGAAGTTGGCGCCTTGGCTAATGCATTGGGACTGGAAGAGCGGGCCAACAGCCAGTTAAACGCTCGGTTTGGTGCGCTGAACGCAACACTGAATGACACCCAGACTGATCTAGACCGTACGCAGGCGCAACTGGGTGAGCAGGCGACACTGATCGCCTCGCTGACCAGCCAACGCGATCAACAGGCCGCTGAACTGGCGGATGCTTCGGCGCAGATCACCTCATTCGAGGCCCAGGTGGCGACTTTGCTGGCCAACAGGGATCAGGCAAATGCCAGCATTGCGGCCTTGCAGTCTGATCGCGAGGCGTTGGAATTGGCGCGCGCTGACCTTCTGTCGGAACAAGAGGCGCTGAATCTGGCCCTGGCACAAAGCCGGGGTGAAATTGATTTACAAGTCGAAGCTGCTCGGCTGGCGGCCGCCAAACGCGAGGCGCTAGAGGCAATGATTGCTGGGCTCGAACAACAAAGTGACGTTCGCGATGCCGAGCTGACGGGTTCTCGGCAGCTGAGTGAGGAGCGGGCGGCGGCACTGGCCGAGGCGCGCCAGCAGCTTAGCGATGAAGAGGCCGCCCGTCTGGTTGAAGCCGCCGCCGCCGAGGCGCTACGCGAAAAATTGGCAAACGCGGATGGCGAACTGACAGCAATGACACTGGCGCTTGAAGCACAGCGGCAAGATGCCGAAGATACGCTGACCCTGCTGGCTGCTGCCAATATAGCCAAGGCGGCCTTGGATGAAAAACTGGCCGAAGCGCTTACCGCGATCGAGGCCGCGAGGGCCCAAACACGCGAGCGCGATGAACTGGCTGAGCGTCTGACCCGGGTGTTGGCGCAGATGCAGGTCACCCAATCCACTGCCGAGGCCCGCGTCAATGCTCTGGAGGCCGAGCTGGGCCGTATCCGCACTGACAGCACTGCCACGCGGGACCGGTTGACCGCTGAACTGACGCAGGCGCGGGACGAAGCAGCGCAAACCCGTGACGCTCTGGCGGCGGAACTGGCCAGTCAACGCGCCACCAATGTGCAGTCCCAGTCTGACTATCAGGCTGAATTGCAACGCTTGCAGAGTGAACATGCAGCGGCCCGTGCCCGTCTGGAGACGCAGATTGCCGCGCTGCAGGCGACTGCAGATGCCGAACAACGCGGATTGCAGCAGCGTTTGGCGCAGGTACAGTCTGATGCTGCCAGCGCAGAGGCCGGACTGTCGTCGCAACTGGAGCAGGCCCGCGCCGATCTTGCGGCGATGCGCACCGCTGCAAGCTCAACTGAGCAAGAGCGCGCTGCGGTGGAAAGTCGTTTGCTGGACGCATTGGAAGCTTTGGAAAAGGCACAGGTCGCGGCGTCAGATCAGGAGGTGTTGCAAAGCCGTTTGTTGGCAGCATTAGAGCAACATTCCGATGCCGAAGGTCGGGCCGCTGAGCAGCTGTCACTGGCACAGCAACGGGCAGCCCTGCTAGATCAGGCGCGCGAAACTTTGGCCAGTGAAAAAGAAATATCCACCGAGGCACAGCGCCAGACCGCATTGTTAAATCAGCAGGTTTCAGCGTTGCGAAACCAATTGGGCAGTTTGCAGGCGCTGCTGGACGATGGTCAGGCCCGTGATGTGGCGCAGCAGGTGCAGCTGCAGAACCTGGGTAAAGATTTGAACTCGGCCTTGGCACGGGCCGCCTCGGAGGAGCGCAAGCGCCGCCTGCTGGAAGAGGCTGAGCGCAAGCGGTTGGAGGCTGAGGCGATTGAACTGGCGAATCGGGCCTCTGATCTGGAAAACCAGGCCGAAGATCTGCAACGTTACAGGTCAGAATTTTTTGGCCGCCTGCGTGACGTGCTGGGCAACCAAGAGGGTGTTCGCATCGAAGGCGACCGGTTTGTGTTTTCCTCGGAAGTTTTGTTTCCCCCGGGTGGATCTGAATTGTCGCCCGATGGTGAGATCGAGATTGCCAAAGTGGCCAGTATCCTGCGCAGTGTTGCGGGCGACATTCCACCGAGTATCAATTGGGTGATCCGGGTGGACGGTCATACCGACGACACACCGCTGATTGGACATTTCAAATATGCGGATAACTGGGAGCTTAGTCAGGGCAGGGCGTTGTCAGTGGTGCGGTTCCTGGTCGAGATCCTGGGCATCCCTCCGGGGCGACTGTCGGCCAACGGTTTCGGGGAATACCAGCCCATCAACACGGCTGATACTCCTCAGGCGCGGGCGCAAAACCGCCGGATTGAGTTGAAATTTACTGAGAAGTAATCCAGCTAACGAACGTGCATCTGGTGTTCAGAACGGCTGATTTCGGCGCCAGAGCGGGTTAGAATTGCGGTTCCAGTGTACTCTCCGCTTGGCCAGGCGGAGGTTTTCAACCGCGTTCCTGCCGCTCGAAAGAATTCGGCCTGGTCTTTTGGCAAGGTTGCGCGATGGTCAACCAGCCGACCTTCGGGGCCGTCGACAATTAGGGTTACAACGTCCCCCTTGTGACCGCCAAAAGCATGCAGCCAAAACACAAGTGCTGCTGCATCGGCGGGCAGGGGACTTTGGTCCGCAGATCCGGCCTTTACGTCAGAATACTGCGGCACCGCAACATTGAACCCGACGCCCAACAGGCCGCCGGCCTGATAGTCAGGCGCATCCCGCCAGAGGCTTTCCCCCAAGGCGTCACAGGCCGGGAAGGCTGACAGATCAAAGGGATCGACCACTTCGCCATGGCGCCGCAAGCTAAGGTGTAAATGCGGAAACTCGGTTTTACCACTTAGTCCGACCAGACCCAAAACCGTACCCGCCGCAATCTGTTGTCCCGACTGCACAGCGATGGAGCCGGATTTCATGTGGCAATATTGAGTTTCCCAACCGTCGGCGTGACGTAGGACTACCCCGTTGCCGCATTCTTTGCCTGCGGTGGTTTCGGTTGGTCCAACGTCTGGTATCCCGTCGCGCAACCCGCGCACTACACCGTCGGCAGCTGCCAGCACGTTCACGCCGCGTGCCATATCCGCTAACGTGGGCAGTCGAAAATCAGTGCCCTTGTGGCCGTCATAGCCAAGTTCGCCGCATTGATAATCAAGCATGCTGGGGCCGGGATCTCGGTCGACGTGATTTTGAATGAAACAGGTCTGCCCCAATGTGCAGTCAATGGGCAGGTCTAATAAAAAATCGCTCGCCCCTAGGGAAGGGACGAGCGTGACTGTTAGTGCCAGAAGGGCAGCTCGCTGCATCAGTCAGCGGTCAGCAACGGTGGTTTGTCACCTGTAATCCGTGCTTTGGCGGGGCCTTCAATCCGAAGATCCAAAGCGCCATCTTTGATACCAACCTTGACCAAGCCGCCTTTGGCAAGCTTGCCAAACAACAGTTCCTCGGCCAGTGGTTTTTTGATGTGCTCCTGGATGACGCGTCCCAAAGGTCGGGCCCCCATCTTATCATCATAACCCTTGTTGGCGATCCACTCTGCGGCGGGACGTGTCAGTTCGATCGAAACATTGCGATCCAGCAGCTGCGCCTCCAGCTGGAGAACGAATTTTTCGACCACCTGCATGATGACATCTTTGGGCAGTGCACCAAACGAGATCACGGCGTCCAGACGGTTGCGGAATTCCGGCGTGAAGGTGCGTTCAACCGCAGCTGTGTCCTCGCCCTCGCGGCGGTCACGGCCAAAGCCAATGGCGGATTTTGCCATTTCGGATGCGCCGGCGTTTGAGGTCATGATCAGGATCACATTGCGGAAGTTGACCGTGCGACCGTTGTGATCGGTCAACTCACCGTGATCCATCACCTGCAACAAGATGTTGAACACATCCGGATGCGCCTTTTCGATTTCATCCAGCAGCAAGACACAGTGTGGATGCTGGTCAACACCGTCGGTCAGCAAGCCACCCTGATCAAATCCCACATAGCCCGGAGGCGCACCGATCAGGCGGGACACCGCGTGTTTCTCCATATATTCAGACATGTCAAAACGCAGCAGCTCTAGTCCCAGCATATCGGACAGTTGTTTTGCCACCTCGGTTTTGCCGACGCCGGTAGGGCCGGTGAACAGATAGTTGCCAATTGGCTTTTCCGGTTCGCGCAGACCGGCACGGGCCAGTTTGATCGCTGAGGACAGCGCGGTGATCGCATCGTCCTGACCAAACACCACGCGCTTCAGTGACTTTTCCAGATCTTTCAGAACTTCGGCATCGTCCTTGGAAACGCTTTTCGGCGGGATCCGGGCGATTTTGGCCACAACGGCTTCGATCTCTTTGACACCGATGGTTTTGCGGCGCTTGCTTTCGATGATCAGATGCTGGGCGGCGCCCGCCTCGTCGATCACGTCAATCGCACTGTCGGGAAGTTTACGGTCATTGATATAGCGCGCGGCCAGTTCCACCGCAGTTTTGATCGCTTCGACAGTGTATTTGGTGCCGTGGTGCTCTTCGAAGTACGGTTTCAAACCGCGCAGGATTTTGACCGAATCATCAACCGAGGGTTCATCAACGTCGATTTTCTGGAACCGGCGCGCCAGGGCGCGGTCTTTTTCAAAGTGCTGGCGGAATTCTTTGTAGGTGGTCGACCCCATGGTGCGCAATTTGCCGCCCTGCAACGCAGGCTTCAACAGGTTCGAGGCATCCATAGCCCCACCCGAAGTGGCACCAGCACCAATCACAGTGTGGATCTCGTCGATGAACAACACCCCGTCCGGATGGTCCTCCAGTTCGGTGACCACGGCTTTTAGGCGTTCCTCAAAATCACCGCGATAGCGGGTGCCGGCCAGCAACGCGCCCATGTCGAGCGAGAAAATGGTGGTTTTGGACAGGACTTCGGGGATCTCACCAGCCACGATCTTGCGGGCCAGACCTTCGGCGATGGCGGTTTTGCCGACACCAGGATCACCTACCAGCAAGGGGTTGTTCTTGCGGCGACGGCAGAGCACCTGAATGCAGCGCTCGACCTCTGGGTCGCGACCAATCAGCGGATCAATGTCGCCTTCACGTGACTTGGCATTCAGGTCCACGCAATATTTGTCGAGTGCGCTTTCCTTTTTGTCTTCTTCAGTGACGGTCTGGGGCTCGTCTTCGGGGTCATGGGCCCCGGTGACTGGGCGCTGATCGCCAAAGGCGGGATCTTTGGCCACGCCATGCGCGATATAGTTCACCGCGTCATACCGGGTCATGTCCTGATCCTGCAGGAAATACGCCGCATCACTTTCGCGCTCGGCGAAGATTGCGACCAGCACATTGGCGCCGGTGACTTCCGTGCGACCAGAGCTTTGAACATGGATCGCAGCACGCTGGATCACCCGTTGGAACGCGGCTGTTGGCACCGCTTCGGATCCATCGATATCAGTGACCAGATTGGCCAGATCTTCATCGACAAATTCTGACAGTGTTTTGCGCAGTTCCGTCAGATCAACGCTGCAGGCCTGCATCACACGGGCGGCCTCAGGCTCGTCCAGCAGGGCCAGTAGCAGATGCTCCAGGGTTGCGAATTCGTGGCGCCTTTCGTTTGCCAGCGCAAGCGCGGCATGGATGGCGGTTTCTAGTGTGCTCGAGAATGAAGGCACGGGCGTGCTCCTCTGTCTTGGGTCGGTGGAGAGACCATTCGTTTACCAATCTTCGCCTAGTACCAACCATGTCCTCATAGTGTTAGATTTTGGTTGATAGAGCCGCAGCTTCAAGGCTTTTCTTGAAAATAGTGGTCACATTCGGTGTGACCGTGCCTTTTTTCACTGCATGAAGCCCCATCAAAAGCGATCTTTCCGTTTGCGAATTTCAGTGAATACTTGTTCAGAATCAATGCCTTCCATGCCAATCGCCTGCTTCACTTCGTGTCGATCAGCCCGAAGGAAGGGATTTGTGGAAATTTCCAAAGATAGCGACGATGGCACTGTTGCAACACCGTTTGCGCGTGCTTTGGCGATGTCAGCGACGCGAGCCTGCAACGCGGAGTTGCCAGGCTCGATTGTTAACGCAAAGGCGCCGTTGGCCTGCGTGTATTCATGGCCCGAATAAACCATGGTTTCAGCGGGCAGTGCGGCTAGCTTGCCTAGGCTTTGCCACATCTGGGCGGCGCTGCCTTCGAATAGGCGGCCGCAGCCCAAGGCCATCAAACTGTCAGAGGTAAAAACAGCATTCGATTTTGGCAGGTAGAAAGCGATATGTCCAACCGTGTGGCCCGGCACCTCGATGACTTGTACATCTTCGCCCAACAAGGAATAGGCTGTGCCTTCCTTCACGGATACATCCAATTGCGGTAACCGGTGCGCATCGGCCTCGGCGCCGACGACACTTGGTTTGTAAATCTCGCGCAACTCATCGACGGCATCGATGTGATCTGGATGGTGATGGGTCAGCAGCACGTAATCCAACCCCCACCCGCGCTTGTCGAGCTCGGCCTTGATCGGTGCGGCTTCTGGGGCGTCGACCAGTGCAGTCATGCCGCTGTCAGGCGCATGCAACAAAAAGGCGTAATTATCTGACAAGCAGGGGACAGTGATGATCTCAAGAGGCATGGTCATTCGCCTTTTCATGGTTAAACTGTGTAGCAGACTGACTGAAGCGACGGGCGCCCGCAATGCATCTTGATGTGCAAGACTTGAGAAATTTTTATTACCGCAGCACCCTTGGGCGTGCGGCACAGGCATCAATCAGGGCGCGGTTGCTACAAATGTGGCCGGATGCGACCGGGCAGACGATGGCAGGGTTTGGGTTCGCCGCGCCGCTGATGCGTCCCTATCTGTCCAAGGCCCGTCGGGTCATTGCCCTGATGCCAGGGCCGCAGGGCGTGATGCAATGGCCGGCCGGCATGCCCAATGTCTCTGTGTTATGCGAAGAGACACGCTGGCCGTTGGATACAGGCCGCGTTGACCGGTTACTGGTCATGCACGGGTTAGAGACCTCGGACCATCCGGCCAAACTTCTAGAGGAATGCTGGCGTGTGTTGGGACCGGGCGGTCGCGCCATCTTTGTGGTGCCAAACCGGGCTGGGTTGTGGTCACGGTCAGACAAGACGCCGTTTGGGTATGGGCGACCGTATACTCTGGGTCAGTTGGAAAGTCAGCTGAGAACCCACCAGTTCACCACCGAACGCCATGCCGCAGCTCTGTATCAGGTGCCATCGATGCGGCGCTTTTGGCTGAAGTCCGGGCCGATGATCGAAAACATGGGGCGCAAGCTGCCAACAGTTTTGGCTGGAGGCGTATTTTTGGTCGAGGTCAGTAAGCAAATCCATCAGCCACGCGGACTGGCAACCAAAGTAAAGGCGCGTAGCCGCATCCGAGTGTTGGAAGGTCTGTCAAATCCAATGCCAAAACCCGCGTGAAATGGCTCAGGTGCGGTTGATTCCCTTTTTGCGCTGTCATCTGCGCGCAAAACGTCATTTTGGCCGGAATATGGAACCCAGATCCGAGTTATCCACAGCAGGAATTTGGTTTTTGTACCTCTTGGAATCGGAAAAACTTGCAAAAGTCTTACCTTTTTCCGTCCATTAGGGGGGTGCAAAGGGTCGCACTTTGGTTAAGTGTTTGAAATATATCAATTAAGCACTTTTGCCGTTGCCATTATCTAATGTTGCTTGGTGGCTATGGCTCTGTTACATCCACGCTGATTTTATCGTCCTTCCGTGATGGGAGGGCTGACTCACGCCCCCGGACGCGCCGCAAGGTCTGCTAACCGGGGCCAGTATCGGAAGGGTGGACGTGTCCGAACCAGCTTCGATTTCCGCAGGCATTGCCGCGCGCTATGCCACTGCGATCTTTGAGATTGCAGACGAAAATAAGGCCCTTGATGGGCTTGAAACCAGTATCAATGATTTGCAAGCGGCGCTGGACGACAGTGCTGAACTGCGCAATCTGATCTCTTCGCCGCTCGTATCGCGCGAAGAGCAGGGCGCTGCGATCATTGCGATTGCTGCCAAAATGGGGCTCGACCCCATGATGAGCAATGCACTGGCGCTGATGGCTGAAAACCGCCGTCTGTTTGTTCTTCCAGCGCTGATTGCCGCGCTGCGTAGCCAATTGGCAGAGGCCCGCGGAGAAGTCACAGCTGATGTGACCTCGGCCAAGGCTCTGACCAAAACCCAAAGCGAAAAGCTGGCCAAGACGCTGACTGCTCGTGTAGGCAAAAAAGTTACCATCAATGCAACCGTCGATGAGAGCATCATCGGCGGTCTTGTCGTCAAAGTGGGCTCGAAGATGATCGATAGCTCGATCCGCTCCAAGCTCGACTCCCTCCAGAATGTAATGAAAGAGGTCGGATAAATGGGTATCCAAGCTGCAGAGATTTCTGCAATCCTGAAAGACCAGATCAAGAACTTTGGTCAAGAAGCCGAAGTGGCTGAAATCGGTCGTGTGCTAAGCGTAGGTGATGGTATCGCCCGCGTTTACGGTCTGGACAATGTTCAGGCTGGCGAAATGGTCGAATTCCCCGGTGGCATCATGGGCATGGCGCTGAACCTGGAAAGCGACAACGTCGGTATCGTTATCTTTGGGTCCGACCGTGACATCAAAGAAGGCGACACAGTCAAGCGCACCAACTCGATCGTGGACGTTCCAATCGGTAACGGTCTGCTGGGTCGTGTTGTTGACGGTCTGGGTAACCCGCTGGACGGCAAGGGCCCGATCGAGAGCACCGAGCGCGGCATCGCCGACGTTAAGGCGCCAGGCATCATTCCACGTAAATCGGTTCACGAGCCGATGGCAACTGGCCTGAAGTCGGTTGATGCGATGATCCCAATTGGTCGTGGCCAGCGTGAGCTGATCATTGGTGACCGTCAGACCGGTAAAACTGCCGTTGCTCTGGACGCGATCCTGAACCAGAAATCCTACAACGAAGCCGCTGGCGACGACGAAGGCAAAAAGCTGTACTGCGTATACGTAGCGATCGGCCAGAAGCGTTCGACTGTTGCTCAGCTGGTTAAGAAACTGGAAGAAACCGGTGCGATGGAATACTCCATCGTTGTGGCCGCAACCGCGTCCGACCCGGCACCTATGCAGTTCCTGGCACCATACGCCGCGACAGCTATGGCTGAATTCTTCCGCGACAACGGCCGCCACGCTCT